>Ga0316604_10000478_pt1 | contig 48336 bp, 42 predicted proteins | sample OWC_soil_day20_C_FD_207650 | JGI IMG/M metagenome (GOLD analysis project Ga0316604, IMG submission 207650) | Wetland soil microbial communities from Old Woman Creek delta, Ohio, United States - OWC_soil_day20_CT | ecosystem: Environmental > Terrestrial > Soil > Wetlands | place: USA: Ohio...
TCACCACATCGGCTTCCAGTCCGTCGGCCACCGCGCGGACCTGCTTGGAAGAGCCACCATGCGATTGCTTGACGATCAGCTCTTCGCCAGTCTTGGCTTTGTAGGCTGTGATGAAGCGCGGGTTGTAATCCTTGAACACATCGCGGGCCACGTCATAGGAGACGTTGAGGATTTCCTTCTGCTGTGCCTGGGCTCCGGCAACGAAGCCGAGCAGTGCCGCAGCGGCAAAGGCGAGTCTGAGGGTCTTGTGCATGGTCTTGCTCCATCGGGCTTGGGGTGGAGCGAGTATGCCTTGGTTGCTTATCTTGAATTAGCATCTATTGTGATTCGCTTAGACGCAATCGAAATAAGCGTGTTAAAGCTTTTGCGACGACGGGGGAGCCGCCGTCGCGGGGGCATCACTTTTTGCGGAAGTCTTCACGCGGTGGGCTGAAAGTGTCCAGTAGCAGGGTTTCTTCGCCCTGCATGGCGAGGAAGCCGTGCGGCAGACCGCCGGGGACCAGGATGATGTCGCCGGTACGCATCTCATAGGCGCGGTCTTCGATGGTATAGGTGCCACCACCATAGACGACGAATGTGGTCTGCTCGTGCGGGTGGGTGTGGGTGTAGCCTTCGGCGCCAGGCTGGAAGTGGACTTCCACCTGCATGAGTTTCTCGCCATCAGCGGTGATGCGACGTTTGATGCCGCCACCGAGGTCTTGCCAGTCAGGTTTGGTCAGGATGGGCATATCAGGCTCCGGTCAGGATGTGAAGCTGCACTATACGACAAAGTTTTCGCCTCTTGCCCGTGCGGACGGTCTGGCCTGATTGTCTTGTTTGCCCTGGCTGGGTACGCTGTCCTGGCATGCAGGAGGCGTCTTGAGCAGATGCGCCGTGCATTCCGCCCGGAGGCGAACGGGGCTTTTGATAGCGAGGTTCTGATGGCTCTCTCTGCTCGCCAGCGTTTCATCCAGCGTGTCACGGCGGGTTACGCCTTGTTTGCGCTGGGGTGGATTTTCCTGTCCGACCAGTTGCTCGCGGAAGTGGCGGATGTTTCCAGCCTGGTCTGGCTGTCGGGCGCAAAAGGCGTGGCCTTTGTCGCGGTCACGACCCTGTTGCTGGTTGTCGTGTTGCGCAGGGTTCCGGCGGCTGCTCCGCGTAGCCTGGGTCTGGAAGCGGTGATGGTGACGCGTGGGCAGGCACGCGGGATGAGCTATGTTTTTGCGCTGGTGGCAAGCGTGGCTTTTCTGTTCTTGCTGTCGAATATCGGCTTGGCTAATGCCGAACGTCCCCTGCTGATCATCCTGATGCTGCCGATCATCCTGACGGCGGCGATTGGCGGGCTTGGGCCGGGGCTGTGTGCGACAGTCATCAGCGCGCTGGGCGCGCAGTTCTTCCTGATTGAACCGCACTTCAGTTTCCGTTTTGGCATCCGGCACGATCTGTTCCAGTGGTGTTTTCTGATCCTCGATGGAGTGCTGGTCAGTGTGCTGTGCGAGGCCCTGCGGCGAACCTGGCGGCGGATGGAAGTGGGCGGGCAGCAACGTGCCGTGATCCTGAGCAGCATCGGTGACGCGATCATTGCGGCAGATCCGGCAGGATTGGTGACCTATCTGAACCCTGCGGCAGAGAAACTGACCGGCTGGCTGGCGCAGGATGCACTGGGTCAGACTCTGGCAAGCGTGTTCACGCCACTGGATGAGCGCGGTGACTATCCCCTGGGGGATTGGTGTATCCGGATCATGGCTGCGGGTGAGAACTTTGCACGCAATGTGGTACTGCTCAACCGCGAGCAAATGCGCATCCCGGTGCACATGCAGGGCGCTGCGGTACGCCTGGATGACGGGACCTTCATCGGCTGGACCCTGGTCCTGCATGACGAGACCGAACGCCGGCGCATGGAGGAGAGCCTGCGCAGCAGTTACGCCTTGTTGCAGGACATGAGTGCGATCGCACATGTGGGGGCGTGGGAGATTGATCCGGTGAGCCGTCTCGGGGAATGGACGCCGGAACTGGCCAGGATCCACGAACTGGACCCGGTTCAGCAGCCCGACGTGCCCTTCGGGATGGACTTCTATCAGGGGCGCTGGCGCGTGCTGATCGAAACAGCGCTGACGCGTCTGATCGCGGATGGCACGCCTTTTGATCTGGAACTTGAACTGACCACGGCAAGTGGTCATGCCAAGTGGGTGCGTTCGGTTGCCGTGCCGGTCTACGCGGACGGGCACTTGGTCCGGGTGCGCGGGGCGCTGCAGGACATCCATGCGCAAAAGCAGGTCGAAGCGGCCTTGCGCGAGAGCGAAGCGCGGTATGCCCGGATCATTGAAGGTTCTGACCAGAGTTTCTGGGAGCTGAACCTGCAGAACCAGCACTTCGAGATCAGCCCGCGATTTGCCAGCATGCTGGGTTATGCGCCCGATCATTTTGATATTTCCCCTGCCCACTGGGGGGACTATCTCGAACCGGCGGACCTGGCCAAGGCCTTGCGTTCGATCGAAGCCCATGTGGCTGGCCGGACACCCTCTCACACCATGGAGTTGCGGGTACGCATGGCTTCCGGCGAATGGAAGTGGGTGCTGACACGTGGCAAGATCGTTGAGTGGGATCCCGAAGGCAAGCCCCTGATCATGTCTGGCACGCATACCGACATTTCCGAGCGGAAACGTGCCGAGGCGGCTTTGCGGCAGGCCGCAGCCGTTTTCGAAAACACCCAGGAAGGGGTTTTTGTGACGGATGCTGCGCGTGCCATCGTGATGGTCAACGAAGCGTTCTGCCGCCTGACCGGTTACTCCGCGGAGGAAGTGCGCGGGCGCGATCCCGCTTTCCTTTGCGCGGAAGTGTGTGATGAAGCTTTCCAGACCGGGATCTGGGACACGGTCGTCCGGCAAGGTAGTTGGCAAGGGGAGCTCTGGAGCCGGCGCAAGAGTGGCGAGGCGTTCCCTGAATTGCTGAGCATCAGTGCCGTGCAGGATGAAAATGGCGAAGTCATCAATTACGTCCTGGTGTTTACCGACATTTCCACGCTCAAGGCTTCCGAAGAGCGGCTGGAATATCTGGCCCACCATGACCCGCTGACCCATCTACCCAATCGCTTGCTGTTCTTGTCCCGCCTCGAACATGCGCTGGCCGGTGTGCGGCGGGGGGGCGGGCAACTCGCACTGCTGATGTTCGATCTGGATCGCTTCAAGGACATCAACGACAGCTTCGGTCATCGGGTCGGTGACCGTTTGCTCCAGCAGGTTGCCACACGCCTGAGTGACCGCTTGCGGACCAAGGATCTGTTTGCACGCCTGGGCGGCGATGAGTTCACCATCCTGCTCGAAAGCCTGCCGCGTCCAGAAGATGCCGCGCGGGTAGCCGGCGAGGTGATGGCGGCGCTTTCCCAACCGTTCCTGCTGGACGACGGGATTGAGGTGCAGTGCAGCGTGAGCATCGGCATCAGCCTTTTCCCCGGTCACGGCGATAGTGCGGAGAGCCTGTTGCAACAAGCCGATGCGGCGATGTACCGGGCCAAGGCCGAGGGGCGAGGGCGTTTCCAGTATTTCTCGGAGAACATGACGCTTGCCGCGCGTGAGCGCATCAATCTGGATGCCCGCTTGCGGCGGGCCATTTCCCGCGATGAGTTACGCGTGTTCTACCAGCCGCTGGTGGATATCGGCAGCAGCCGGATCATCGGCGCAGAAGCACTGGTACGTTGGTTCGATCCCGATGAGGGACTGATTCCGCCGTCGCGTTTCATCCCGATTGCAGAAGAAACCGGTCTGATCCGCGAAATCGGGGCCTGGGTGCTGCGTGAAACCTGTCGTCAGGGCCGCGCCTGGCTGGATGCGGGCATTGCACCGCTGGTTCTCGCGGTGAATGTGTCCGGCCACCAGATCCGGCACGGAGATTTCGGGCGTCTGGTGGAGGATGTTCTGCAGGAAACGGGATTTCCAGCGGCCGCACTGGAACTCGAATTGACCGAATCCATCCTGATGGATGGACGCGAAGATATTGCCGGCTTGCTCGACCGGCTACGCAGGCAGCATATCCGGCTCGCCATCGATGATTTCGGGACGGGGTATTCCTCGCTGGCTTACCTGAAACGGTTCCCGCTGGATGTGCTGAAGATCGACAAGAGTTTCATCGACGACATTACGCATGATCGCGATGATCGCGAGATCACCCTTGCCATCATCAGCATGGCCCATGCACTGGGCTTCAAAGTGCTTGCCGAAGGTGTCGAATCCGCCGAGCAACTGGCTTTCCTGCAGGCCCATGGCTGCGATCTGTACCAGGGCTACTACCGCAGCAAACCGGTGCCGGCCGAGGCGTTCGTGAAACTCCTGGAAGCGTGAGGCCGGGCTTGTGTCATGACCTACCGGAGGCATGCCTGGAGGGGCACAACGCCCGCAGAAGCTCCCGGTAAATGTCCTGCGACAAGGTCTGGTTGCTGGCGAGGATCTCTGCCAGGGTATTCCGGTAGAGATCGTTGTCCGGTTCGGCATTGACCAGCATGGCATAGTTGATCAGCGCAGCTTCGATATTGCCGGCCACGCGCTGGACGGCCGCGAGATTCAGGCGGGCCAGCCCCGGCGTACCTTCCTTTTCAACCGCCCTGGCCAGCAGGGACAAAGCCCCTGCCGTGTCACCTTGCTGGAAACAGATGGCCGCCATGTCGTTGAAGGCTTGCCAGCAATTGCTGTCCTGGGTGATCAGGGTCGCCAGAATGGCGACGGTCTGTCCGGCATAGCGGTGGAGGCGGTGATTCTGTGTGATTACCCAAGGCATGCGTAGAGGATTGTGGAGATCAATCCGGGTGGAATGCGCTTTTTGAAGGTGTTCCAAACGCGTTGCTTTTTTGCCGAAAAATTAATTTTGATGCGATAAAAATCAACAAAACCATTTTTACAGTGCAGTTTTTTTGACTAGAATCAAACCAGTTGCCCAAGGCAACATTCTTTCCAACAGAGGAGACGTCGCTCATGAATCAACAAAAGCTGGCTGTATTGGTGGCAGTAACCGGTGCATTGTTCGCAAGCGCAGTGCAGGCACAGGAAAGTCCGTGGCTGGTCCGGACGCGTGCGGTGTATGTCGATTTCCAGAACAAGCAGTCCGATGGCTTGCCGCTGGGCGGAAGCACCAAGGTGGAAGCGGATAGCCGCTGGATTCCTGAAGTGGACATCAGCTATTTCTTCACCAAGAACATCGCAACAGAACTGGTCCTGACCTATCCGCAGGAAATCGACATCAAGGTTGGGGGTACCAAGCAAGGTACGATCAAGGCCTTGCCGCCGTCCCTGATGCTGCAATACCACTATACGGAACTGGGGGATTTCAAACCCTATGCCGGCGTAGGCTTGAACTACACCATCTTTACCAAGCGCAGCAATATCCTGGATGGTGCAGCACAGGTTGATAGCAGCAGTCTGGGCCTGGCTGCCCAGGTGGGGCTGGACTATGCGCTGAACAAGAACTGGTCGCTGAATATGGATGTCAAATACATCCAGATGAGTACCGATGTGAAGGTCGGTGGCAACAAGGTCGGCAGTGTTGGCCTGAACCCCTACACCATTGGCCTCGGCTTGGGTTATCGGTTCTGAGAAAGCGTGTCCGTATATGACAAAGGGCTCCCGCGGGAGCCCTTTGTTTTTGGCCGGAGTCCGCTCAGAACGGCAGGCTGATGCCTGGCCAGACCGCAGTGATGGCCTTGCGGAATTCGCCCTGGATGCGTTCGATGGCAGCCTGGTTGTCGGCCTCGAAACGCAGCACCACGACCGGCGTGGTGTTGGATGAGCGAGCCAGACCGAAACCATCCGCAAACTCGATGCGCAGACCATCGATGGTGATGCGCTCGACTTCACCTGCAAACGTCACGCTCTTGAGCTTGTCGACCAAGGCGACAGGCTCGCCTTCATTCATCTTGATGTTCAGCTCGGGGGTGCAGATCGCGTCCGGCAAAGCCTTCAGGATCGCATTGGCATCCGGGCTGCGCGACAGGATTTCAAGCAGGCGCACGCCGGTATAGAGACCGTCGTCAAAGCCGTACCAGCGTTCCTTGAAGAACATGTGGCCGCTCATCTCGCCAGCCAGCGGGGCGCCGGTTTCGCGCAGTTTGGTTTTCACCAGCGCGTGGCCGGTATTCCACATCAGCGGCACGCCACCGTGCTTGCGGACCCACGGGGCAAGGTTGCGGGTGCATTTCACGTCGTAAATGATCTGGCCGCCCGGCACGCGGGAGAGCACGTCAGCCGCAAAGAGCATCAGCTGGCGGTCCGGATAGATGATTTCACCATCCTTGGTGACCACGCCCAGACGGTCGCCATCACCATCAAAGGCCAGACCGATTTCGGCATCACCCTGCTTGAGGGCATGGATCACGTCTTCCAGGTTTTCGGGCTTGGACGGATCCGGGTGGTGATTGGGGAAATTGCCGTCGACCTCGCTGAACAGTTCGGTCAATTCGCAGCCCAGGCGGCGGAACAGTTCCGGCGCGGTGTTGCCACCCACGCCATTGCCGGAGTCCAGCACGATCTTCATCGGGCGGGCGAGCTTCACGTCAGACAGGATGCGTTCGATATAGGCCGGGCGCACATCGGTATGGGTCACCTTGCCGGCACCCTTGGCCAGATCGCCTTCGACGATGCGGCGGCGCAGATCCTGGATCATCGCGCCGTAAAGGGTTTGCCCACCCAGCACCATTTTCAGGCCATTGTATTCGGGCGGATTGTGGCTGCCAGTGATCGACACGCAGGAGTTCGCACCCAACTCGTAAGCAGCGAAATAGGTGATCGGGGTGGCGACCATGCCTACATCGATCACATCGATGCCGGTGCTGGTGATGCCTTCGGCCAGTGCGACAGCGAAGTCCGCGCCGGACAAGCGGCCATCACGGCCGATCACGATGGTTTGCTGGCCGCGCACCAGCGCTTCCGAGCCCAGCGCCTGACCGATGGCGCGGACGGTCTCAACGGTAAGGGATTTGCCGACGATGCCGCGAATGTCGTAGGCCTTGAAAATTTCGGGAGCAGGATTGTGCATGAATGGGATCCGGGCTTGATGAGTGGGCCGGATTATAACGGTTCCGTGCGTTCGTCATGGTGACGGACTACGCAGTCCGTTGCGTGTAATCCCCTGTGCGGAGCCCGCCTCTCACTCAGCCGAATGCCCAACAAGCCGTGGTCGTCGGGGTCGTAGGCTGCAATCGAAGCGAAGCGCATTGCGCCGAGTGCAGGAGGCACATCCGGTGCAATGCGCGCCTGCGGCGCTTCGATTGCACCCTACGTTGATATGTTGTTTAAATTAAAGATAGAGCGCCAAGGGCGAACGTCGTCGCCTTGTGTGCTCAGGCTTTGTTCAGATACACGCAATTGCCCAGCACATGGGTAGCGGCGACGCAGCGCTCGTCGCCCAGCATCATCAGGGCGAACAGGCGATCCGCCACGCTCTCCGCGAAGTCCCAGCGGAAAGCCAGCTCCGGAATCGCCGTGGCATCGAGCACCACGAAGTCGGCTTCCTTGCCGGGGGTGAAGTTGCCGATGAACTGATCCAGCGCCAGTGCCCGCGCGCCGCCCAGTGTCGCCAGATACCAGGCACGCCAGGGCGAGAGCGCATGGTGCTGGGCCTGACTGACCTGATAGGCCGCGGCCATGGTGCGCAAGGTGGACAGGCTGTTGCCGCCACCGACATCGCTGGCCAGGCTGATGGAGACCCCGGTCTGGCTGAGGGCGTGGAAGTTGAAGAAACCGCTGCCCAGGAAGAGGTTGGAGCTTGGGCAGAACGCCAGGGCCGTGCCGGTTTCGGCCAGACGCGTGCGTTCGCCTGCATCCAGATGGATGCCGTGGCCGTAAATGCTGCGTGGTCCGATCAGGCCGAAGTGGGCATATACATCGAGGTAATTTGCCCGGCCTGGGAACAGTTCGCCGACCCAGGCCAGCTCGCGCTGATTTTCCGACAGGTGTGATTGCAGGTGCAGATCCGGCGCGCTGGCGAACAGCTCGCCGGCCACCTTGAGCTGCGCTTCCGTCGAGGTGGGAGCAAAACGCGGGGTGACCGAATAGCGCAGGCGCGCTTTGCCATGCCAGCGCGCGATCAGTGCCCGTGAATCATCCCAGGCTGATTGCGCGGTGTCGCGCAGATTCTCCGGGCAATGCCGGTCCATCAGGACCTTGCCGCAGAGCATGCGCAGATTGCGCGCTTGCGCGGCTTCGAAGAAGGCATCCACCGAGTGCGCATGCACGGTCGGGAAGACCGATGCGGTTGTCGTGCCGTGGGCGATCAGGCGATCGAGGAAGAATGCCGAGGTCTTTTCTGCCACGCTGCGGTCAGCAAAACTTGCTTCGGCCGGGAAGGTGTAGTGCTCCAGCCAGTCCAGCAACTGGCGCCCGAACGAACCCATCACGCGCAATTGCGGGTAGTGCACATGTGCGTCGACGAAGCCCGGCAGGATCAGCTTGCCGCGATAGTCGAAATAGCGGGCGGATTCCCGGCTCAGTGTCGGCAAGGCCGCCAGCACGTCGTGCCAGGGGCCGCAGTGGCGGATGCGTCCGTCCTGGATGAACAGCGCGCCATCTTCGATGTACTGCCAGGCGGCCGCATCGTCATTGGCGCCGGGATCGGCCAGAAAGTGCAGGAGCGTGCCACGCACGAGCATGGCGGCAGGCAGAGGATTCATGAGGCTTCCAAGGGAAATGCACAGCAGGCTCACTATAGCTTTCCGCTAGGGGGCTGACCATGGGCGCTGGCTTATAGGGGACATTCGGAGGCATCAGGATGGGGGGCGTCCCCTTGCGTCAGCCTCCCGGCTTGTCGAGCCTGTGCTGACAGGCTTTTGGAGGACTGGTTGGCAAGGGGTGGGCGACATCCTTTTGGGGGTTTGCACGGGAATGTTCCGGAGGGTTTGCGGTACGGCGTGACTGCAGTGGTGAGAAAAGTGGCGTGTAAATCCATGTAATTGCAGATCAATTTGGTTGAAATTATTCAAGACTTTGTTTTGTAACGCATTGATTGGATTAACTGTTTCATGAATTCAATCTAGTGTTTTGCCTTGCTGTTTTGGCTTGCGTGCCGGATTATTGCAAGAATCCACAAGGGGGCTCCCGTGCGATGCTGTATTCATATCCAGGCGCGGGGTCGGGGTGTTCAGTTTTCAATCTCAGCAAAGCGCGTTACTCATGAAACACAGAAAAATGGTTGGGCACTGCATGCTGGCCGTGTTGGCGGCAATGATTTCAGCGTGCGGCGGCGGGGGCGAATCGACGACATCAACGACCCAGTCCTCGAGTGTGAGCAGCTACACCCTGAGCGGGACCATCAGCGGTTTGAGTGGTGCCGGGCTCATCCTTGCGAATGATTCCGCCACGCTGTCTGTTGCGGCAGCAGCGACCAGTTTCAGTTTTGTCACGACGAGCAGCAGCTATTCCATCTCGGTGGCCAGTCAGCCCGATGGCCAAATCTGCGCGGTGAGCAACGGGAGCGGGACTGCGACAGGCAATGTGTCGAATGTCGTGGTGACCTGCCGGGGTTACATGGCCTATGTCACGAACAACTCCGGGTCATCGATTGGCCAGTTCAGCGTGACTTCGGGGAGTGGCTTGCTGGTTGCCCTGAGCACCCCGACGTTCAGCACGACCTACTCTCCTTCCTCTATCGTTTTGAGTGCGGATGGCCAGTATGCCTACGTTGCACATCAGGACAGCAAGACCATCGGCGCCTACACGATTGGCAGCAGCGGTCTGCTGAAACTGAACACGACGGTCAGCGCGAATAGTGCCGGCTATGGTCTGGCGCTCAAAGCCGATGGGTCTGCCCTGTATGCTGCCGATTACGGCGCTGCGACCGTATCGCAGTTCAGTGTCAGCAGCGGGACCCCCGGTGCCATGACCACGAAGACCGTCGCGGCCGGCATCAATCCGGTTTCAGTGGCCGTGACACCGAACGGCAAGTACGCTTACGTGGTCAATGAAAGTGACAACAGCATCTCCCAGTACAGTGTCGCCAGCAGTGGCGCATTGACTTCACTGACAACGGCGACGGTCAGCCTGTCCTCATTGGGCACGACGCCGAAAAGTATCGTCATCAGCCCGGACAGCAGCTATCTGTATGTGATCCTGACCGATAGCGATCTGGTAGCTCAGTTCAGCATCGGGAGTACCGGGGCGCTGTCGGCCATTTCTCCCGCGAGCGTGGCGACCGGATCGTCTCCGCGCGGGATCGCCATCAGTCCCAACGGTGCTTATGCGTATGTGGCGAACTATGCGGCCAACACGGTGAGTCAATACATCATCAGCAGCGGCCGGTTGACCGCCTTGTCGGTGGCCAGCATCGCAGCCGGCAGCCAGCCTTACGGGGTTGCGATCAGTCCGGACGGGCGCTATGTGTATGTCACCAACTCCGGCGATGCCACGATCTCGCAATATGCCATCGGCGCAGGTGGCGCACTTTCTGCGCTGAGTACGGCGAGTGTAGCCAGCAATGGCTTGAAGCCCACAAGCATTGCGGTGCATTAGCCGGGATTGACGAGCCGACGGGCCAGTGTGTCGTGACGTTCCAGCACGCGGGGCAGATCCACACTGGTGAGCTGTCCGTCACGCACGATCACGCGGCCATTGATGATTGCGTGGCTGACCGTCGGCGGGGTGCAGAACACCAGCGCGGCGACCGGATCATGCACCGCACCGCCGGCCATGCCCAGACCGTCCGTGGCGAAGGTCACGCAATCGGCGCTCATACCCGGGGCGAGGGCGCCGATGTCGTTTCGCCCGAGTACGCGGGCACCGCCCAGGGTGGCGAGTTCGAGGGCCTGACGGGCGCTCAGGGCCGCCGGGCCGTGTGCGACACGCGCCAGCAGCATGGCCTGACGCGCTTCTCCCAACATGTGGGCAGCATCATTCGAGGCCGAGCCATCCACGCCCAGTCCGACCGGCACGCCAGCCGTGCGCATCTGCGGGATCGGTGCAATGCCGGATGCCAGGCGCATGTTCGAACACGGGCAGTGGGCTACCCCGGTGCCGGTGCGGGCGAACAGGGCGATGCCCGGCGCGTCGAGCTGCACGCAGTGGGCATGCCACACATCCGGCCCGGTCCAGCCCAGCGATTCGGCGTACTCGGCCGGGCTCATGCCGAATTTTTCCAGGCTGTAGGCCACATCCTTCACGTTCTCGGCCAGATGCGTGTGCAGACGCACGCCATGGGCACGTGCCAGTGCGGCGGATTCGCGCATCAGCTCGCGGCTTACCGAAAACGGCGAGCAGGGCGCCACGGCGATGTGCAGCATGCTGTGGCGCGAGGCGTCGTGGTAGCCTTCGATGAGGCGCAGGGTATCGCGCAGGATCGCATCCTCGCGCTCCACCACGGAGTCCGGCGGCAGGCCGCCTTGCGAACGGCCAACGCTCATGCTGCCGCGGCTGGCCGTGAAACGCATGCCGATTTCGCCGGCGGCCGCAATCGAATCATCGAGCCGGCAACCGTTCGGATAGATGTAGAGATGGTCCGACGAAGTCGTGCAGCCCGAGAGGATCAGCTCGGCCATGGCCGTGAGGGTGGAGACGTGGATCATCTCCGGGGTGAGGCGTGCCCAGATCGGGTAGAGCGCCTGCAGCCAGTCGAACAGCTCGGCGTCCTGCGCCGCGGGAATCGCGCGGGTCAGGCTCTGGTACATGTGGTGATGGGTGTTGATCAGGCCGGGCATCAGCACATGGCGCTGTGCCAGATCGATCACCTCATCGGCGTCCAGCGGCAATTCGGCGCAGGGGCCGACGGCTTCGATCACCCCGTCGCGAATGAACACGCCACCGCCGGCGATTTCGCGCCGCGCGGCATCCATGGTGAGGACGACGCGCGCATTGCGCAGCAGCAGTGTCGCCATCAGCCCCCCGGGATGAAGGGTTTGCCCAGCGAGGCCGGCAGGTTGAGCAGGAGCAGGTTGCGGTCACGCGAGATCAGCACCAGCACCACGATGGTCGCCACGTAAGGGATCGCCGACAGCAATTGCGAGGGCAGATCCACGCCCAGGCCCTGCGCGTGCAACTGCAGGATGGTCATGCCGCCGAAGAGATAGGCACCGAGCAGGAGGCGCAGCGGCTTCCAGGTTGCGAACACCACCAGCGCCACGGCGATCCAGCCGCGCCCGGCAGTCATGTTTTGCACCCACAGCGGGGTGTAGACCGTAGACAGATAGGCGCCGGCAATCCCTGCCATGGCGCCGCCGAAACACACTGCGCCGTAGCGGATGGCGGTGACCGGGTAGCCGATGGTGTGGGCCGCTTCCGGGCTCTCGCCGACGGCGCGCAACACCAGGCCCCAGCGGGTTTTGGCCAGCACCCAGGTTACGATAATGGCAGCGGCATACGAGAGGTAGACCACCACGGTCTGGTTGAAAAATATCGGGCCGATCACCGGAATCGCGGAGAGGCCCGGAATCGGCCAGGGCTGCAGGCCGGGCAGGCTTTCGCTGACCAGATACTGGCCGACGAAGGCCGACAGTCCGCTGCCGAAGATGGTCAGCGCCAGCCCCGAAGCAGCCTGGTTCGCGCCCAGGCTGAGGGTCAGCAGGGCGAAGGGCAGCGCTGCAAGCGCCCCGGCCAGGGCGCCGGCAATGAAGCCGGCGACCAGTCCCCAGTGCAGGGCCGCACCGAAGCCGGCCACCGCGCCGATCAGCATCATGCCTTCCACCCCCAGATTGATGACACCACTTTTCTCGGCGACCAGTTCGCCCAGGCCGGCAAAGATCAAGGGCGTGGCAGCCGCCAGGGTGCCGATCAGCACCGGGATGAGATGTTCAATCATGCCTTGCCTTCCTTGATGCCAAAGGGGTTGGGGTTGCGCCGTTTGAGGCGGAAATCGACGAACGCATCCGCGCCCAGCAGGAAGAATAACAGCATGCCCTGGAACAGCCAGCTGACGGCCGAAGGCAACTGCATCGAAACTTGCGCCGCCTCACCACCAATGTAGATCAGGGCCATCAGCAAACCCGAGAAGACAATGCCGATGGGATGAAGGCGGCCCACCCAGGCGACGATGATCGCGGCAAAGCCATACCCGGGGGACAGTGACAGGGTCAGCTGGCCGACCGGCCCGGCCGCTTCCGCCGCACCGGCAATGCCCGCCGTGATGCCCGATACGACCAGGCTGATCCATACCGTGCGCTGCGCCGAAAAGCCTGCATAGCGTGACGCGCTGGGCGCTTGCCCGCCCACGGCGAGTTGATAGGCGAGGAAGCTGCGTTTCACGAATAGCCAGAAGAGCGGGATCGACAGCAGCGTGATCAGTACTGAACTGTTGATGCGCAAACCTTCGAACAGCGGTGCGAACAACGCCGCCTCGCTGAACATGATGGATTGCGGGAAGTTCGAGCCGCCCGGGTCACGCCAGGGGCTACTGACCAGCCAGGCCAGCAACTGGATCGCGACATAGGTGAGCATCAGGGTGGTCAGGGTTTCTTCGGCGTTGAAACGCGTCTTGAGCCAGGCGGGCAGTGCGCCCCACAGTCCGCCGCCGATGGCGCCAGCGAGGACCATCAGCGGCAGGATCCAGTCACCGGTCATGCCATCAGTATAGATCGCGACGCCCGAAGCGCAGATGGCCCCCATCAGCAGTTGCCCTTCCGCACCGATGTTGTAGATGCGTGCCCGGAAACCCAGCGCCAGGCCCTGCGCGATGAGGATCAGCGGCGAGGCCTTGAGGGCCAGTTCACTCCAGCCGTTCGCAGTTTCCAGCGGTTCGATGAAGAAGACATAGAAGGCTTGCAGCGGTGGTTTGTTGAGCGCATAGAACAGCACGGTCGCCGTCAGCAAGGTGGCAATGATCGCAATCGGCGGCGCGGCCCACTGCATGAGTTTGGATGGATTGGCGCGGGGCGTGAGCAAGGGCATGGGCTTCTCTCTGTTGTTCGATCAGACCGGTGCCGTGGCGGCAGGGCCGGCCATCAGCAAACCGATCTTCTCGGCATTCGTTTCGTCCTTGGGGGTGGCTTCCGACAAACGTCCGCCGGCCAGCACCGCGATCCGGTCGCAGATCTCGAAGAGCTCTTCCAACTCTTCGGAGATGACCAGCACGCCGACGCCTTCGCGTGACAGATCGACCAGCGTCTGGCGCAGTGTGGCCGAGGCGCCCACATCCACGCCCCAGGTTGGCTGCGAGACGATCATCACCTTCGGCGCCTGCATGATTTCACGCCCGACGATGAACTTCTGCAGGTTGCCGCCCGAGAGGCTGCGCGCGGCCGATTGCGGCCCGTTGCAGCGCACGTCGAAGCGCTCGATGCAACGCAGCGCGAAGTCGCGCGCGGCCTTGAAATCGAGCAGGCCGTAACGGCTCAAGCCCGGCTGGCGATGCGCGGTGAGCATGGCGTTCTGGGTCAGCGACATGGACGGTACGGCGCCACGCCCGAGGCGCTCTTCCGGCACGAAAGTCAGGCCGCGGTCACGGCGCTGACCGGCATGCAGATGGCCTACCGGCTGCCCCGCGATGCGCACCGAATCGGCGCGTCCGGTGGTCTCGCCGGAGAGGGCAGCGAGCAACTCGGCCTGGCCGTTGCCGGAGATGCCGGCAATGCCGACCACTTCGCCGCTATACACGGTGAGCGAAATGTCTTGCAGGGATATGCCGAAAGGGTCGTCCTTGGGGCGGTTGATGCGGTTGATCTCCAGCACCGGTTTGACTTCGCCGGCGTAATCCGGCGCCTGGCACACCGGCAGCTCGCGGCCGATCATCATGCGCGCCAGGCTCGCCGTCGATTCCTGTTTCGGATCGGCGCCGCCGGTCACGCGGCCGCCGCGCATCACCGTGGCACGGTCGCACAGTTCCTGGATCTCGTGCAGCTTGTGGCTGATGTAGAGGATGGAAACGCCTTCGCTGGCGAGCTTGCGCAAAGTCTCGAAAAGTTTGCGCACGGCTTGCGGCGTGAGCACCGAGGTCGGCTCGTCGAGGATCAGCAATTGCGGGTTCTGCAGCAGGCTGCGCACGATCTCCACGCGCTGGCGCTCGCCGACCGACAGCGCATGCACAAGGCGGTCCGGGTCCAGCGGCAGGCCGTATTTTTCGGACACCGTGCGCACCCGCGTGGCGAGTTCCTTGAGGTCCGTGTCGGGCGGCAAGGCCAGCGCGATGTTTTCGGTGACGCTGAGGGTTTCGAAGAGCTGGAAATGCTGGAACACCATGCCGATGCCCAGCTCGCGTGCGGCGGCCGGGTTGGCGACGCTGACTTCGCGGCCGTTCCACTGGATCTGTCCGCTGTCGGCCTGCACCGCACCGTAGATGATCTTCATCAGGGTGCTCTTGCCGGCGCCGTTTTCGCCAAGCACGGCATGGATCTCGCCCGGCATCACGTACAGACTCACCTGATCATTGGCGAGCACGCCGGGATAGCGTTTGGAAATGTTGATCAACTGCAGGCGTGGCTCACCTGCGGGCACGGGGCGCGGATGGGCGGGCGGCGGAGGTATCAGCATGAGGGAAGCCCGATCTTGATCTGGGTGAGGGGAGCGGAGTTTATGCGAGAGAGGGCGGCGTGGCGTGCCAGCGCAGCGTTTTCGTGGACCAGCAGGAGCTGGGCGACTACCGCCGCGGCAATGACAGCCGGTTGTTTGCTGCGGATTCCGGCAATCCCGATCGGGCAGGTGAGGCCGGCAAGCTCGGCCGCGCCCAAACCGCGCATGAGCAATTGCTGTTCGAAGCGTGAGCGTTTGGCTTGCGAGCCGATCAGGCCGAAGAAAGCCAGATCCTGGCGCCGCAGGCCTTGTGCACACAGTTCCAGATCAATTGCGTGGCTGTGGGTCAGCACCAGCAGCATGCTGCCGGGGCGTGCCTCGCGCACTTCCTGCACCGGGTCATCTGTATGGATGCAGCATACGGCGGAGGTCAGCTCGGCCGGGAACACGTCTTCACGCGTATCCACCCAGCGGATCTGCGCGGCCAGCGGCAGGAGGGCACGCACGATGGCTTCGCCGACATGACCGGCACCGAAGATCGTGACGGGAAACTGCGGCAGAGAAATCTCTTGGCGGAAGCACCAGGAACCTGGCTCACCCGGCTTATCGAGCTCAAGGCTGGTCACGGTGTCTGCCGGCCGGGGAAGCGGTGTATCTAATTGCCATATGGAGGATGTCTTCATGGAGCATTCGCGCAGCAGGCGCTGGCCGTTTTCCAGCGCAGTCAGGCGGGTTTGCCAGGCTGTCGCAGTGCGCCCCTCAATGTGCTCGAACAGCAGCCAGACCACGCCGCCGCAGCATTGGCCCAGGCTGGCAGCCAGCGGCAAGCGCAGCAACACCGGCGCGGCAGGCGCTTGCGCCAGCAATTCGCGTGCATGGGCGATGGCTTCCCATTCCAGACGACCGCCGCCGATGGTGTCGCAGCAACGGTCTGCGCTTACCAGCATGCTCGCGCCGGCTTCGCGCGGGGCCGAGCCGCGCACGGCGGCAACGCTCACCAGCATCAGCGAGCCTTCGCGTGCGAGCCAGTCCGGCAAGGCTTGCCAGGCATTCATGGCAGACCTCCGATGGCACGCAGGATCGCTTCGGCGGTGGCCGGCGCCTGCAGCGGCACGGCTCGCCCGGCCGCGGCGCTGGCCGCGTCGCGCAGGGCGAAGAACACGCTGAAGGCAAGCATCAGCGGCGGTTCGCCGACCGCCTTGGATTTGTGAATGGTGTCTTCCACGTTGGCATTGTCGAAGAGCCGCACGTTCAGGACCGGCGGGCAATCGCCGGCACTCGGGATCTTGTAGGTCGAGGGCGCATGGGTCATGTTGCGCCCCTGTTGAGGGCCGTCCGGGCGGAACCACAGTTCCTCGGTGGTGAGCCAGCCCATGCCCTGAATGAAGCCGCCTTCGATCTGGCCGATGTCGATGGCTGGATTCAGGGATTTGCCGACGTCATGCAGGATGTCGACGCGCAGCACGCGTGATTCACCGGTCAGGGTATCGATGGCGACTTCGGCGCAGGCCGCGCCATAGGAGAAATAGAAGAAAGGGCGCCCTTGCAGCGTGTCCTTGTTCCAGTGGATCTTCGGGGTGGCGTAGAAGCCCGAATCCCACAACTGGATGCGCGCAGCATAGGCCGCGCCCACCAGTTCGGCGAAGCGCTGGCGGATCTCGCCGCTGCAGACGTAATCGTCGCCAAACACCACGCTCTCGGGGGCTACGCCGTGCTTTTCGGCAAACAGCGCGACGAGGCGCTGCTTGACCTTGCGTGCGGCGTCCTGCGCGGCCTTGCCGTTCAGATCGGCGCCACTGGAAGCCGCCGTGGCCGAGGTGTTGGGCACCCGGCTGGTGTCGGTGGCAGTCAGGCGCACCTGGCCTATGGACAGGCCCAGCTCATGCGCCACGATCTGGCGGATCTTGGTGTACAAGCCCTGGCCCATTTCCGTGCCGCCCTGCGAAACCAGGACCGTGCCATCGGCATAGACGTGGACCAGCGCGGCGGCCTGGTTGTAGAGCGTGGCGTTGAAGGAAATGCCGAACTTGAGCGGGGTCAGCGCCAGCCCGCGCTTGATCACCGGGCTGCTGGCGTTGAAGGCATCGATGGCGGCGCGGCGTGCGGTGTAGTCGCTGCTTGCGGCCAGCTCGGCAATGAGGGCAGGGGCGATGTTGTCTTCCACCTTCATGCCATAAGGCGTGGTGTTGCGCACTTCGCCAGCCGGATCGCCATACAGGTTCAGCTGGCGTACGGAGAGTGGGTCGAGCCCCAGATGGCGGGCGATGTCGTCGAGGATGTATTCGATGAAGAACATCCCCTGCGGCCCGCCGAACCCACGGAAGGCGGTGTTCGACACGGTGTGGGTCTTGCAGCGCAGGCTGCGCACGCTGACCGCATCGAGGTAGTAGCAGTTATCGATGTGGCATAGCGCGCGATCGTTCACCGGGCCGGACAGATCGGCCGAAAAACCGCAGCGCGAGGCCAGCATGATGCGCAGACCGAGAATCCGCCCTTCGGTGTCGAAGCCGACTTCCCATTGCGCATTGAAGTCATGACGTTTGCCGGTGAGCGTCATGTCGTCATCGCGGTCCAGGCGCAGCTTGACCGGCCGGCCGGTCTTCCATGTGCCCAGCGCTGCCGCGCAGGCAATCTGCGCGGATTGTGATTCCTTGCCGCCAAATGCGCCGCCCATGCGCCGGCATTCCACGCTGACCTGGTGGCTATGCCAGCCCAGAGTCTTGGCAATGGTGTGCTGCATCTCGGTGGGATGCTGGGTCGAGCTATGTACGTGGATGCATTCCTGCTCGCGTGGCAGGGCGTAGGCGATCTGCCCTTCGAGATAGAAGTGTTCCTGCCCGCCAAGTCGGGCCGCACCTTTCAGGCGATGAGGCGATGCGACCAGCGCGGCGGCGGCATCGCCATGCTCCATGGATACCGGCGGGAGCACCCAGGATTCGGCGGCGATGGCTGCTGCCGTATCCAGGATGGCCGGCAGCACTTCGTAATCGACCTTGGCCAGGCGCGCGGCGCGGCGCGCGGCATCGTGTGATTCAGCGAGCACCAGAAATATCGGCTGGCCGTAAAACTGCACCAAGCCATCGGCAAGGATGGGGTCGTCATGCAGGATCGGGCCGCAATCATTCACGCCGGGAATATCCCGTGCCGTGAGCACCGCCACCACGCCCGGCGAACGGCTGACCGCATCGAGATCCAGCGTGCGGACTCGCCCGTGGGCGCAGGTGGACAGCCCGAAAGCCGCATGCAGCGTGCCGTGCTGTTCGCGCAGATCGTCGATGTAGGTGGCGCTGCCACGCACATGCAGGCTGGCACTTTCGTGCGGATGTGCCTTGCCGACCACGCTGCTCATGATTGCACCGCCTGCAAGTCCTGGAGCCTGGCGGGCGCTGGCTGGCCGGTATCCGGGCTGCATTCCAGCCACAAGCGCCACACCAGGTTCTGCGCGACCTGCAGGCGATAGGCCGCGCTGGCGCGCATGTCGTCCAGCGGCTGGAAATCCTGCGCCAGAGCGGCCATCGCTGCGCGTACCGTGATTTCACTGAAGGGCTGACCACGCAGGGCAGCTTCGGCCTGGGCGGCACGCTTGGGGGTCGCCGCCATGCCGCCGAAGGCCAGGCGCACTTCGCGCACCATGCCATCCTCAATATGCAAGGAGAATCCTGCGCAGACCGCCGAGATATCCTGCTCGGCGCGTTTGGAAACTTTCCAGGTGCGGAAGGCCGCGTCCTCGCGGTGGCGTGGCACGCGTACGGCGCGTACGAACTCGCCGGCTTCCAGCGCGGTTTTCTGATAGGCCAGATAGAAGTCCTCCAGCGCCAGGCTGCGCACACGCGCGCCTTTTTGCAGGACGATCTGGCTGTCCAGCGCGATCAGCGCCGGCATCGAATCGCCAATGGGCGACCCATTCGCCACATTGCCGCCGAGCGTGCCGGCGTTGCGCACCGGCAGGGAAGCGAAGCGTTCGGCGAGTTCCTGCCAGTGCGGGTCTTCCTGCACGAGCACAGCGAAAGCCGCACTCAGCGAGGCGCCTGCGCCGATCTCGATGTATGCCTCCGTGTGGGTGATGGTTTTCAATTCATCCACCGCGCCCAGATAGAGAATGTCGCCGAGCTGACGCAACTGTTTGGTGACCCACAAGCCGATGTCGGTGGAGCCTGCCAGCAGGCGCGCCTGCGGCATGGTTTCGCAGTGCTGGGCCAGCGCGGCGAGGCTGCGCGGCGCGATGAAGCGCTGGCCATGGCTGGTGTAATCCAGCGCCGGCATGGCCGCCAGCGTGTCGAGCGTGGCGCGCAGGGGCGTCCGATCCATCTTGCATGCAGGTTGCTGCCAGGCGCGTTGCGCGGCGTCGATGATGGGGCGGTAACCGGTGCAGCGACACAGGTTGCCGGAGAGGCAGGTCTTCACCTCTTCACGCGAAGGTGCAGCGTCACGCATTTCGTAATCGGCCCATAGCGACATCACGAAACCCGGCGTGCAGAAACCACACTGTGAAGCATGGGTTTCCACCATGGCTTGCTGCACCGGATGCAGGTGCTCTGGCTGGGCGAGGTCTTCCACCGTGAATAGTGCTTTGCCATCCAGCGTGGGTAGCAACTGGATGCAGCTATTCACGGCATCCAGGCGCACGCCGCCGCGGGCAGTGTCATCGCGGCTGCCGATGACCACCGTGCAGGCGCCGCAGTCGCCTTCGCCACAGCCTTCCTTGCTGCCTGTGGCGTGGGCGTCTTCGCGCAACCACTGCAGCACGGTGCGCTGCGGTGAAACATCGCGGACTTCGGTGAGGCGGCCGCGAAACCAGAACTGTATGGGGCGTTGGGGCATTTTTTTGTATCCAGCAATTGTCCCGATTTTCAAGCACATGCCATGCCCAGCGCTACTGCGGATCCGGAATAGTGTTTATCCCGGAATCCAGAATCCTTGCTGGGCAATGGCGGCTTCCTCTTCCAGCAAGGGGCCGATCACTTCGATGGGGCGTTGGCCGCTGGCGAACACGCTGCGGCAGGGCAGCGAAAGAGTTGGATTTTCCGGGTCATTGCCGGTCAGCGCCAGCAGACTGGATTCGGCCAGCCCGTACACCACCCGTCCGATGCCGCACCAATAGATTGCACCGGCGCACATCGCGCAGGGTTCGGCATTGGAATACAGGGTGCTGCCACGCAGCTCTTCGGCACTCAGCACGGTGGCCGCGCGGGCGGCGGCCACACGCTCGGCATGGCGGGTCGGATTGCCCGGCGGGCGCGAATCATTGCCGCATTCGGCCACCACGCGGCCATCCGGCGCGATTACCAGGGCTGCAAACGGGTGCTTGCCGGCATTTCGGCTGGCCATTGCGAGTTCAAAGCTGCGGCGCAGCCAATACAGATCTTGAGTGCTCATGGTTTCTCCTGGAGCAGGTGGATATAGATTCGGCCCGATGAAGTTTGAACTTTGCCCCAGCGAACCGTTCGTGCCGAGTGCCGGGCGAGCCCGGTGTATCGAGGCTTGGGCCATGCCCTCGATACACGCCTGCGGCGTACTCGGGCCGAACGGACCTCAAAAAAACCTGTGGCCGAATCAATAGCATGCCCGGTATCGGTGCAGCGTGCCCCGATAACTCTCATAAACAGTCAGCCATAGGCGCACTGGCGGACGGCGTCTACAGTGTCAGGGTCGGCTTCAGTTTGTCAGCCCCCAATCCAAGGAGATCAGAATGTCATACGGAAGTTTTGCCAAAGTTTCACGCGTGCTTGCCGTCTGTGCCGGCGTGTTCGCGATTGCCTCCGCCCAGGCCGCAGATCCGCTCAAGGCCGCCTTCATCTACATCGGCCCGACCGGTGATCATGGCTGGACCTACTCCCACGACGTGGGGCGCAAGGCCGTCGAAGCCCAGCAGGGCGACAAGGTCAAGACCACTTTCGTCGAGAACGTGCCTGAAACCGCTGACGCCGAACGTGTGATCCGTGACCTCGCCAGCAAAGGCAACAAGGTGATTTTCGCGACATCCTTCGGCTACATGAACGCGATGGCGAAGGTCTCCAAGCAATTCCCGAAAACGGTGTTCATGCACGCCACTGGCTACAAGACCGACAAGAATCTGGGCATCTACGATGTACGCACCTATGAAGGCGCCTACATGCTGGGTGTGGTCGCCGGCAAGATGAGCAAGAGCGGTCAGCTGGGTGTGGTTGGCTCGATTGCCATTCCGGAAGTGATCCGCAACATCAACGCCTTCACCATCGGTGCCCGCAGCGTCAATCCCAAGGCCACCACCAAGGTCATCTGGGTGAACAGCTGGTTTGACCCGGGCAAGGAACGTGAAGCCGCGCTGACCCTGATCTCGCAAGGCGCCGATGTGCTGATGCAGAACACCGATTCGCCGGCTGTGGTGCAGACCGCCCTGGAAAAAGGTATCTACGCCTTCGGTTGGGACTCGGACATGAGCAAGTTCGGCGGCAAAGCCCAGCTTGCAGCTTCGGTGCTGAACTGGGGTGTGATCTACAACGAACAGATCGAAAAAGTGCAGAAGGGTGAATGGAAAACCACCGACATCTGGGCCGGCGTGAAGGACGGCGCGGTGAATATCGAAAGCTTCGGCCCATCCACCCCGGCGGATGTGAAGAAGCTTGCCGAAGAACGCCGCGATGCCATCAAGGCGGGCAAACTCCACCCCTTTACCGGCCCGCTCAAGGATAATACCGGCAAGGAACTGGTTGCTGCCGGCAAGACCCTGGCGGATGTCGATCTGCGCAAGATGAGCGTGTACGTCGAAGGTGTGGAAGGCAGCGTGCCGAAGTAAGCGGCTGCCACGATCTTGCTGCGAGGCTGTGATCGGGGCTCATGCGCTGCCCGGAATCTTCATGTATTCACATACACTCCGGTTCCTGTGCTGGGTTTTACCCCGCTGAAGGCCTCTCGCTACAGATCGTGACTGGCCTCCAGGGTTTTTGCCCTGTTGGCATGGATTGTTCATCGGGGCGCATTGCGCCCCGATGCTTTTTTGGAGGATTCCCATGAACCCGCTTGAACTGGCCCTGAGCTGCCCCAAAGCAGAATTGCATCTGCATATCGAAGGTTCCCTGGAACCCGAGCTGGCATTCGCGCTCGCTGCACGAAACCACATCGCATTTCCCTACGCCAGTGTCGATGCCTTGCGTGCGGCCTATGATTTTGCCGACCTGCAAAGTTTTCTCGATCTCTACTACGCCTGCGCCGACGTGTTGCGTACCGAAGAAGACTTTCGCGACCTGATGCTGGCTTACCTGCGTCGCGCGCGTGAAGACAACGTCATTCATGCCGAAATTTTCTTTGATCCGCAAACCCATACCGCACGGGGCATTCCGTTCGAAACAGTGCTGCGCGGCCTGCGCGCGGGGGCAGAGGCTGCACGTACGGAATGGGGAATGAGCACCCAACTCATCCTGAGTTTTCTGCGCCACCTGTCGGAAGAGGATGCTTTTGCCACGCTCGAACAGGCCATGCCCTTCATCGACCAGATCGATGGCTTCGGCCTGGATTCCTCCGAGTGCGGCCATCCGCCTTCAAAGTTCGAACGCGTTTTCGCCCAGTGTCGCGCACTCGGCAAGCCCGTGGTTGCGCATGCCGGTGAAGAAGGCCCGCCCGCCTATATCTACGAAGCCCTCGACCTGCTCAAGGTTGGGCGCATCGATCATGGCGTGCGTGCCAGCGAAGATCCCGCCTTGATGCATCGCCTCGCACGTGAAGGCATGCCGCTCACCGTCTGCCCGCTCTCCAACGTGCGTCTGCGCGTCTTCGACGCGATGCGTCAGCACAGCCTGCCCGCGCTGCTCGCGCAAGGCCTGCTGGTCACGCTCAACAGTGACGACCCGGCCTACTTCGGCGGCTATCTCGGCGCCAACCTCCGCGCCGTGCACGCCGCCTTCAATTTCGACGCCGCCACCTGGCGCACCCTGATCGCCAACAGCTTCCGCGCCAGCTTTGTGAGCGAGGCACAACGCGCCGAATGGCTGGCCCGGGTCGATGCGCATTTTGCGGAGAAGTAAAAGCGCAGCAGCGTTTTCCTGATGCCATAAACCGGAATGCCGCAAAGCCTCTTTCGCAAGAGTGACTGGTTCGAACCTCTGCCCCACTATTGAGGCACAAGGCTGTGCTGCGCAAATTTCTTCTTTCGCCTCTTGAAAGGGAAAGCGCACCCCAAGCCGGGCCGAAATGGACGCCCTCCCCTGTCAAGGGGAGGGCTGGGGAGGGTTTCGCATGACAAGCAAAAGATCGTGCATTCCCTCTCAGGACAAAACCGGCCGCGCCAGAGCCGGCATCCGGTCCAGCGGACTCATCACGCCCAGGCCGCCGCGGTTCAGCACATGCGTGTAGATCATCGTCGTGCTCACATCCTTGTGGCCAAGGAGTTCCTGCACCGTACGGATATCGCTGCCGGACTCCAGTAGATGCGTCGCGAACGAATGGCGCAGGGTGTGTGGTGACACCGCCTTGAAAATTCCTGCAGCCTGCGCCGCTTTCTTCACTGCGCGCTGCACGCGCTTGTCATCCAGATGATGGCGCTGTACCGTGCCCGAGCGCGGATCGCGCAGAAAACTCGCCGTGGCGAACACATACTGCCAGCCGAAGGCCGTCTCCGCTCCCGGATACTTTGTTGCCAATGCGTGCGGCAAATACACCGTGCCCTTGCCCACCGCCAGATCGGCCAGATGCTGTTGCTGACGCACTTTCACCTTTGCCCGTAGCGGCTCCACCAGACTTGCCGGCAGCATCGTCACCCGGTCCTTGTTGCCCTTCCCCTCGCGCACCACGATTTCGCGCCGGCCGAAATCCACATCCTTCACCCGCAGGCGCAGTGCTTCCAGCACCCGCATCCCCGTGCCATACAGCAGGCGCACGATCAGCACCATCTCCGGATCATCCACCGCCGCGATCAAAGCCGCCGTCTCCGCCTGCGTCAGCACCGTCGGCAGACGAGCCGGGCGCTTCGCACGTACCACCTCATCCAGCCAGGGCAGGGCCTGGTCCAGCACCTCCTGATACAGGAAGAGAATGGCGGATAAAGCCTGGCCCTGCGTCGCCGCCGCCACGTTGCGCGCCACCGCCAGTGCCGTCAGGAAAGCCTCCACCTCCGCCTTGCCCATTTCGCGAGGATGGCGTTTGTCATGAAAAAGGATGAAGCGTTTGATCCAACCCAGATATGCCTGCTCGGTGCGAATGCTGTAATGCTTCAGGCGCAGCCGCTCGCGCACCTGATCCAGTAGCTTCGGTGCCGGGGCTGCATCAGCGGGAGGCTTGTCAGCAAAAGTGTTATTGGTCATCATGACCAAAATTCAAGACGGCATGTCGATGTTTTGCATAGGGTTCTGCCCGATTCGACAGGTGTCCAATAACCCCATAAAAGGCCGTTTTGGCCTCGAATTAACGTTAGAGTCCAAGCAATTTTGCGGCTTGTTCAATGCTTTCCGCGCTTACGCCTTCTGGTGCTGCGTGCCCCATGCGTGCTTTCAGCAATTGCCACGCCTTTCGTGCAGCCAGATCAGCTTCGCGCTCTTCTTTATTCAGCCAGCAGCGCCCCGGCGATGAATAATTACCGCCATCGACAACCAGCGTCTTTAAATCAGCACGCCTCCCGTTGCTCAATTTCACCCATGTCCGGCCAACTTTCACCACGGCCAGCTCTTCAAGTGGCGCGTGTCTGCGGTGGTATTCGCTGTGCTCGAAGTAGAGCACCTGCCCCACTTGATACTCCGGCTCTAACTTTGCAGTCGAGCGGGACTCGTCATTCGCTGCGCTCATTCCTCACCCCTCACTTCCACGTTGAGGCTGTAGAAAAACCTGTTTTCCATCAAAATTGCAGCTGTAAAAAATGGCGTATCCATCGGGATGCGCCATTTGTTTTTCATATTCTGGATTTGTCCGTGGCGGTGTCTGTCGGGCAGCAGGTCTTGTGTGGGCGACAGGGGGATTGAGACGCGCCTTTCCGTCCTTTTTGCCTACTGCCCGTAACCGTGATGGGCAAGTTTCTCGATGTTGTGGACGAGGCAATAGAGCTTCCACTGTGTGTCGACTTTCTGCTGTCCGCGTAGCGTGAAACGGTTCAGACGCTTGTTGTGCCGCAGGTTGCCGAAGACCGGTTCGACCGTGGCAAAGCGCTGGCCGTAGCGTTGTCGTCCTTCTTCACTGTCGATGGCACGTTTCATCTTGTCGGTGAAGCTTTCCGCCGCAGGATCGACCTTGCCACGGCTGAAGCAGACTTGCCGCACGAGCGTTTTGTCTGGGTGACGCAGACATTGGTCGCGCTGCGTGCAGGGGCCGCAGTCGCGCTGGGCACCCGTGAATTTGGTGAAGAGCCGTCCGTTGATCTGGCAGTGCGCGCCGTTCTGATAGAGCGATTTTCCAGCCGGGCAGATACAAGTGCCGGCCTCGGCGTTCCAATTGAAATCGCTGGGCTTGTAGCGTTGGCTGGGTTTGGCAATTTTTGCTTTTGACTTTGATTTGTCATGCAAGGGATCCGGCTTGGCTTTGTGCCGGGCTTGATCCTTGAAGCGTTCGTCTCGTTGCCGCATCCCGTTGTCGGCAATCAGGGCGTCGATGTGCTGCCCGGCCAGTGCCTTGAGGTTGGCTTCTGAGTGGTAACCCGCATCGGCCGTGTAGAGGGTGTCGGGCTTGGCTTGAGCCCGTGTGCCGCTCTTTGATTTGGATGCATTCGAAGGCAGCTTGACTCCATCAATGGCGAACATCTGCCGACCGATGAGGCCTTGCTTGTCGCACAGGTACAGCACTTGGGCGAAGAGCTGCGTGACGTCCTCACCGAGGCTGGAAACGAAGGCGGCGAGCGTGGTGAAGTGCGGGGCGGGGTCACCCGAGAGGGCGATGAAGCTGACGTGCTCGCGGCACAGACGTTCAATGCCACGAGAGCTGACCACGCCTTCGGCGTAGGCACACAGAATTACCTTGAGCAGCATCCCCGGCGGATAGGCCCGGGCGCCTGCGGCATCGTTGCGATAGCGCGCATCGAAGCCGGAGAGATCAAAGTCATGATCAAGCAGATGATTGACCGCGTACGCCAGTGAGCCCGGCAGCAGTTGCTTCTCCAGATCCACCGCGAGAAAGCGCGGGCTGGTGTCGATGGGTTTGTAGCGCGCCATGCGAGAACTCTATGAAGGCGATATGACTTGGATCCTTGCGATGACAAATCGTTCACGGCAGGATGCTGACTTCTGTAGATTTTTCTACATCCTCGTTGGGCGTCATGAGATTTGCGCTTGCTACCATCGCGACATTAATTAGTATGCATGCTGTTGCGGATAGCTTGCCATTGGTGAATGGCCGCTACCCTGGCCCAGTAATGGTGTTCGAGCTTTCGTCGGCGCAGCGCACTGCCATTGAGCACTTTAGGTCGTGCCACTTGGAGAACTTCCAACGCATGAATGTGTACACACCCTATGTGTTTGCGCTTGAAGGGTCACAGAGTGCGGAGTTAAAGAAGAAGGCGGGCTTTTCCCCACGCTACTTCGAGGTCTATCAAACCTACAAAGGTTTTAACGATGCAGGTCCTCATTGGAATCTTGCCCTACAGTTTGCCGAAGACAAAATCGAAATCCCCCTTGATCTGCTGCTCACCGAAAATAGAGCGAAGCGTGCGCATTCAGTCCAAGGGTGGAAAGTGACCAATCCCTGTTTTCCTCAGGTGGGTCGCAAGTGACGCCCAACGAATCAGGATAGATCGTGCAACGAATAAGGATAGATCGTGCGCAGCCACGATCTGATCCGTTTGTTGAACAAGCCCGGTCCCTGAGCCGTTTGCCGGCTCACAGAAAATATCTTTTTTGGAATTGCCCGCCAAAATGCTATTGCCATTATGCGCTTGGCGGACGGTTGTTTTGCGTGGGCCGCCGCCACCGGCAAAGCCAGACTTTTTGGCCCTGATGCGCCGGTTTTTGCCTGCTTTCAGACGTGCGCGCCTCTCAGCCTTGGGGAAGTGCTGAATGCCGGGTAGGGCTGAGTATGCCGTGTGATTTACCGGGTGGCGGCGGCCCTCGCGGTGAATACGGTAGGTGGTATTCGGGGTGCCTCGCGCGCCGGAATTCGCGTCTTGATGATCTTCATCGCCGCGCCACAACACGGACACAGCACTGCAGGACGTGGCTTGACGCAAGCCGTTGCCCGAATTGGGATGAACCTGAGCAGCACGTGCAGCAAGGCAATCAGGCGTTTGCAATTGGGATGCAGAAAGCCGAAGTTGCGGGCGCGTCGAAAGCCTTTGGGCAAGACGTGCTGCAACACAAGCCACAGGAATTCAGCGCCGCTCACGGTGCGCAGCATCATCTTGCCGCTCTGGGCATCGCGATAGCGGAAGCTCACCTTGCCCTCGGCACAGGTCACGATGTCCTGCTCTCGGATCACGCCCCGGTAGAGGTAGCGCCCCAGATAGATGAGGGCTGATTGGCCAGAGCCGACCGATTTGCAGTTGACCACCCAGTCTTGCGGGTAGCTCGGTGGCAGGCACAAGCCGGCCGCTTCGAGCCCCGCCAGGAGCTTGGCCCGAAACACTTTGGCGAGCGCCTTGTGGTTGAACAGGTAAGCGCCAGCAGTCTTCTTTCGGTTGGACTTGGTACGCCATCGTTTGGCCTGAAGATCAATGGCGGCGGCGGGCATCACCAGATGCACGTGCGGGTGATAGTCGAGTCGGCGCGTGTTCGTATGCAGCACGGCAATGGCTCCGGCGTCTCCGCGGAGCTGCTTGTCGTTGTGGGCAAAGCTGCGCACCGTCTCCCAGCTGCAAGCGAGAAGCAGATCGTAGAGTTGCGCCGGCTGCGTGGCGGCCAGCGCCCTGAACTGGGCGGGCACGGTGAAGGTCAGCAGAAAATACTCGGCAGGGAGTTGTTTCCCCAGCTGACGCTCCAGCCATTGCTGACTCTCGTGGTGCTGACAGTGCGGGCAGTGACGGTGGCCGCAGGAGTGTGGGACGAGCTTCTGATGTGCGCAGCCGGTGTCCGTACAGCGGGTCAGCATCTTCGGACTGGCCTGGGTGCGGCAGCCTTTCATTGCACTCAGTGCGCGCAGGTGTTCGCTGCGGATGCGCCGCTGATAGCAAGCCAGAAAGTCGGCTTCGAAGGTTTCGATGACCGTGGCGAGACGGATCATTGCGCCCGCTCCTTCACCGTCCCCCAATTGACCGTAAAACCATCCATCAAGCCGTTGATGCGGTCGATGGCGTGGTGCTTGGTCTGGTCCGTCAGGTGGGTGTAGCGCGCGGTGGTGAGGATGGAGTGGTGACCGAGGTATTTCTGGACTTCGATCAGGTCGACGCCTGCCTCGATCAGGTGCGTGGCATAGCTGTGGCGCAGGCTGTGGGGTGAGATCTTTTTTTTAGGCCACAGGCGGCAACGACCTTGCGCGCGGCCTCTTCAAGCTTGCCCGCTTGCTTGTCGAAATCGGCACGTGTGCCGCTTTTTGATTTGGATGCATTCGAAGGCAGCTTGACGCCATCAATGGCGAACATCTGCCGACCGATGAGGCCTTGCTTGTCGCACAGGTACAGCACTTGGGCGAAGAGCTGCGTGACGTCCTCACCGAGACTGGAAACGAAGGCGGCGAGCGTGGTGAAGTGCGGTGCGGTGTCACCCGAGAGGGCGATGAAGCTGACGTGCTCGCGGCACAGACGTTCAATGCCACGCGAGCTGACTACACCTTCGGCGTAGGCACACAGGATCACCTTGAGCAGCATCCCCGGCGGATAGGCCCGGGCGCCTGCGGCATCGTTGCGATAGCGCGCATCGAAGCCGGAGAGGTCGAAATCATGATCGAGCAGATGATTGATCGCATGCGCCAGAGTGCCCGGCAGCAGTTGCTTCTGGAGGTCCACCGCGAGAAAGCGCGGGCTGGTGTCGATGGGTTTGTAGCGCGCCATGAAGACTCCTTGATCCAATCACGATCTTTGAGTCTTGATATTCCAGATGGTTCACGTCACGATTTGCCTATCTGATACATTTTTCTACACCCTCGTTAGCCATCACAAGGAGCCACGTACATGCTCATTCGCCGAGTATTGCTAGCCGCCCTGATTGCCGGCCTTGTGGGATGCGTGGCAACGATGCCACAGCAACAAAGGACTTATGCGAGTCTGACACCTGAGGAGCTATATCCAATGTTGGAAACGATTCTCTTACGGTATGGCTACCAGATTGACACGCGAGACTACACACGTGGTCATATCGCAACCGCATGGCGGGAGACATCTGGCGAACGTAAGGGACTCGCGACATGGAGGCAACAACGAAAATATCAGGCCTGGTTTGATATTGATCGATTCAATTCCACGCGACATATGTTGGTGCTTTCGCTCTCGGTGCAGGAGAGGGCGCCAATTGCATCGGACTGGCGAGAAAAAAAGGTCGATACAACCCAAGATATGGAGTACCAACAGATTTTGTCTGAACTAGATTCGCTTGTTCGTGCAAAAGGAGGGTTACTCTCGTGACCGAAAACAAAGTACGTATGGCTATAGCCTTTGGTGTTGTAGGCGGCTTTGTACTTTGCTGCATTTGCATTGCAGCAGTAATGATGCTTGGCTTTCTCGATCCCAAGGATGGCCTTAGTCTTCTGAAAGACTTCGCGGGGGTTTTTTCCGGGCTTATAGGGCTCATTCTTGGCTACTACTTCGGGAAGAAAGGTGATGGCTAACGAATAAGGGTAATCCCCCCATTTGTGGCTGGGGGCAGAAGTAGAAAGCAGGTGGTTTTTATCGGCAGCGTGGGCGGTAAAGCGGGCTTTCAACTCGCATTGTCGTGCTACCGGTTCAGCACCAGGGTCTTTCCCGTACAGCGTGATACGCAGGGCAGCATGAGCTTGCCGCTGGTGCGTTCGGCATCACTCAGGTAAGCGTCGAGATGGTCGGGCGCACCTTCGAGTACTTCGCTGAGGCAGGCGCCGCAGACGCCTTGTTCGCAGCTTGTCGGAATATCCACGCCGCATTCTCGTGCTACCTGGATGATGGGGATGCCGGGAGGGACATCGGCTTCGATGCCGCTTTTTGCGAAGACGATGTGGAACGCATTGTTGCGGTAGCCTGGGGCGGGCGGCTCGGCACTGAAGCGTTCGCTGCGGAGCCGTTCGATGGGGAACTTTGCGGTGCGGAGTGCGGTTTCGACAGCGGCCATGAAGGGGCTCGGGCCGCAGGTGTAGAAGGTGGTGCGGGGGGCGTCGGCATGGTGGGCGACGAGATCGGCAAGGGTGCGTTCGGTGTGCGCGGCATCCAGCCCGGTGTGCAGGACCACCTGATCCCCGAGCCGATCCAGGAATGCGGCCTGATCGGGATGGCGTACGAAGTAGTGCAATTCACACGCGGCCATTCCCTGTAGTGCATTGCACATCGCATAGAGCGGTGTGATGCCAATGCCGCCGGCGAGCAACACGTGGCGTTGGGCGCTGGGGTCGAGTTCAAAAAGATTGCGCGGTGCGCTGATCTGCAGGGTTTGGCCGACCTGCAGGGCATGCATGGCGCGCGAACCGCCACGGGATTGCGCTTCCAGCTTGACGGCGATGCGATAGCCGCTGTGCTCGCCGAGGTGATTGCAGAGCGAATAGGCGCGCTGGATGCTATTGGGTAGCGTGACCTGCACGTGTGCGCCGGCTTGCCAGGCGGGCAAGGCTGCGCCGTCGGTGGCGACGAGTTCGAAGCTGCGGATGTGTTCGGCTTCGATGCGGATGCCGCGGATGCTTACCTTGATCGTCTGTTGCGTCATGCGTTCTCCGCGCGCGCGATGAGCGCTTTGGTGGCTACACGGGCCTGGGCGGCAAGCTCGGCCATGTCCAGATCAGGGATGGCGCCGTTGCACACGATTTCGCGCCCGCCGATGAGCAGGCTGCGTAGATGGGCGCTGCCGCCGCAGGCGACGGGGCCGATGGCGGGATCGTGCAGGCCGAAATAGCGCGGGTTGCGGTTGAGGTCATAGATCGCGATGTCGGCCGCCTGAGCTTCCGCGAGGGTACCGATGGCGGGCAGGTCCAGCACGGCCGCGCCGCCAGCGCTGCCCCAGCGGATGACGTCTTCAACCGTCGCCGCGTCGGCACCGGCTTCGCCTGCGCCACCACGGCATTGGGCGATGGCTGCTTCGCCTCCCCTGGCGCGCTGCATGAGCCAGGCGCTATGCGTTTCGGAAATCATGTCGGCAGCTTCGTTCGAGGCGGCGCCATCGACGCCAATCGAGATCGGCACGCCTGCGGCTTCCAGCTCGCGTACGGGGGCTATGCCGCTGCCGAGGCGACCATTGCTTTGCGGGCAGTGGGCAATGCCGGTGCGCGTGCGGCCGAGCAGCGCTATTTCGTCGGGGTCGAGTTTGACGAGGTGGGCAAACCACACATCGGCGCCGAGCCAGTTGACCGTCTCGCAGAACCTTACTGGGCTGAGTCCGTGCATGGCCTGGGTGCTGTCCTGGTAGCCGACGGTTTCGGATAGATGCGAGTGCAGACGCAGGCCCAGTTTGCGTGCCAGCGCAGCGGCTTCACGCAACTCTTCGGGGCGCATGGAATAGGGCGGCGTGGTGGGCGCCATGACGACGCGGCGCATGGCGTCTGGTGCACTGTCGTGAAACTGTGCCGCGAGGCGTTCCATGTCGGCCATGTAGGCACTCATCGATTCGGGGCGCAGAGCTTGCGGCAGTTCCGCTTCGAGCTGGCGCGTGAGCGTGGCGCCGCCACGGCAGAGCACGAAGCGCAGGCCCAGGGCTGCCGCTTCCTCGAACAGGATCGCGGAGCTGTCGTAATCCTGCCCCGGGTAATAGAGGTAGTTGTGATCGGCGACGGTGGCGCAGCCGGAGAGGGCCAGTTCGACGAGACCGATGCGCGCGGCAAGGCGGAAACTCGCGGCATCGAAGCCGGCGCGGAAGCGGTAAGGCGTGGCCGCGAGCCAGGGCGTGAGTGTGGCGTTGATGCCCTGCGGTTCGCCTTTCAACAAGGCCTGGAACAGGTGGTGATGGGTGTTGATCCAGGCCGGGTAGATGACGCAATCGGTGGCGTCGAGCACGCGTTCGCCGGCTTGTGCGGTGAGGCGTCCGATGGCGGCGATACGGCCGTCGACCACACGGATGTCCGGGCCGGGGTGGCGTGCGGCGTTACCGCTCAGCCCGGTCATGATGGCGTTGGCATTCTGGATGAGGCGTGAAGTCATGGTGTGTCTCGTTCGATGATCAGGCGCAGTGGCTTGCTGCAGACATGAGGATGCGGGCTGCGGCGAAGCGCGCGAGTCCTGCCAGGGTGGAGGCTCGGGCCCCCCTGATAAGGCGTCGGGGCGTTACGACATCTCGCTTTCATGCCACTGCGATATGGATGCTTTCGCCAGCCAGGCCATCAGCGTGAAGAGCAGGATGCCGGTCAGCGAGATCAATACCAGCGCGGCAAAGAGTCGCGGAATGTTGAGCTGGAAACCGGCCTGCAGGATTTCGTAGGCGAGCCCTGCGCCAGTGCCACCGGTGCCGGCAACGAACTCTGCGACCACGGCACCGATGAGCGCGAGGCCGCTCGATATGCGCAGGCCACCGAAGAAGTACGGCAGCGCGCTGGGGATGCGCAGGCGCATGAGTGTCTGCCAGCGCGTGGCGCCATTGAGGCGGAACAGGTTGAGCAGGCCCGGAGAGACGCTGCGCAGGCCCAGCACGGTGTTGGAGATGATGGGGAACAGCGCAACCAGCGTGGCACAGAACACCAGGGCGATCGTGGGATTCTTGACCCAGATGATGATCAGCGGGGCGATGGCAACCACGGGTGTGACTTGCAGCAGGATGGCGTAGGGGAACAGGCTGGTCTCGACGATGCGGTTCTGCACGAAGAGGAAGGCCGCGATGACACCAAGGACGACGGCCACCAAGAAGGCGAGGACGGTGATCTTGAGCGTGACGCCGAGCGCCCGCAGCAGGCCGGGGCCGTCGTTCCACAAGGTCATCGCGATGTCGCTGGGCTTGGGGACAAGGTAGATGGGCACCTTCCAGGCGATGCAAAGCACTTGCCAGACGAGCAGCAGGAACAGTCCCACGAGGGCAGGGGCTATGATTTTTATGGCGTTGGGATTGTGCAGTAAAGGGGTTTTCATCTGCGGGCTCCTTCGTCGTGTTCAAATTCGCCACCGCTCGCGGCCAGCAAGCGGGCCGAGAGATCGCGACAGTGTTCGGTGAAGGCCATGGAAAGACGGAAATCGTCGTCGCGGACGGGATCGGGAATGCGGAGGTCGGCGACCATACGGCCGGGGCGCGCGGCCATCATGACGACGCGGCTGGAGAGGTACACCGCTTCGTAGATGCTGTGCGTGACGAAAACGATGGCGAGCTGCTTGGTGTCACTGCCGTCGCTGCGAGCATTGCGCTGCGCCCACAGCGCGCGCAGATCGGCATCGAGCCTGTTGCGCGTGAATTCGTCGAGCGCGCCGAAGGGTTCATCCATCAGCAATACATCCGGTTCGGTGACCAGCGCGCGGGCAATCGAGGCGCGCATCTGCATGCCGCCGGAGAGTTCGCGCGGGTAGCTGGCGCCGAACTTGCCGAGGCCGACGGCTTCGAGTGCGCGCTGTACGCGGGGCGCGCTGTCTGCCTTGGGCGTTCCGGCGAGATCCAGCGGCAAGCGTACATTGGTGGCGACATTGGCCCAGGGCATGAGGGTGGCTTCCTGGAAGACCATGGCGATCTTCAGGCCGCTCTTCCTTGGCGAATCGGTGCCGAGCCAGCGCACGTGCCCATGTGAGGGCGCTTCCAGCCCGGCGAACATCTTGAGCAGGGTGCTTTTGCCGCAACCGGATGGGCCGAGCAGGGAGACGAAGTCACTGCGCTGGATGCGCAGACGCACTTCGTCGAGGGCACGGGTGCCGTTGGGATAGGTTTTCTCGACCCGGTTGGCGAAGAGTACGGTATTGGCGTCGGTGGTGAGACTGGCGAAGTCCTCTTCGATTTCGCTGTATTTCATGAGCATGTCCATCTCCCCGATTCAGGTGCGGAATACTTCAACTTCACCATGCGCTGTAAGGAGATCCATCAGCTGTTTGCGGATCATCAGGCCTGGTCTGTCAGAGGGCATGTGGAACTCGACACGGCGGCGCGTATCGATACACGCATCCGGATCGGTCGCTTCGAGGATGTCGCGATCTTCGAGGGTGATGGCGGCATCCCAGTCGATCAGTTCCTGGGTGCTGCAGGCTTCCTCGCTGTCGTTGCGGTAGAGCCATTGCACCAGAACCATGTTCTCGTCATCGATGGGCGTGGCACAGTTGTAGATGATGTGCTCGATGCCGCTAGCCGGATAAGAACAACCGAAGCGGCGGCAGAAAGGCAGGTAGTAGCGGTTGATGAGGTGGCGGTGGGTGATCGCTTCGGTCGTGCCGGTGACGCGGAAGCTTGCTTCCGGATTGCGGATCGGGACCGTGGTTTCCGCTTCGAAGCCGTAGTCGGTATCGCGGAATTCGTACGGTGCGGGCAGCGGCTGATCGAGGATGCCGAAGTTGGCTTTGTGCACGAAGCTGAAGTGCGAGTTGTCGAAACTGTTCTCCATCACGCGCACGGGGCTGGTCTTCCAGGTCTGGTAGAACTGGAAGATGCGGCGGTAGCCGGGTGCGCCGTCTTCGGGAAAATGCGGGATGTCGCGCAGCGGGTCTTCGAGAGCGACCCACACGTAGCCGTACTGCTCTTTGCAATGAAAGGGCTTGACCTTCGAGCCAGGGGGGATCGCAGAGCCCGGGTTTTGCGGGATCTTCACGCAGGCGCCGGAGCAATCGTAGGCCCAGCCGTGATAACCGCAGACGATGTTGCCATCCTGCACGAAGCCCTTGGAGAGCTGGGCGGTGCGGTGGCAGCAACGATCCTGCAGTGCCGCAGGGCTGCCATCGGCCTGTTTCCACAGGACGAGTTTTTCACCGAGCAGGGTGAAGGGTTTCGGACCTTCATCCAGGTAGGACATGGGCATCAGTGCGTACCAGAAACGACGCAGAACGGGTTGTTGGGTAACCAGCATGTCGGGGGACTCCTTTTTTCTACTTCGCCAGCCGGCGTGCCAATACGGTCGCCTTCGCTGTTGCGGCGTGCGCTGCACACCGTCTTGCTGCGCTAGGCCGCTGCGGCCTCACGCGTCTTGCGGTACATCAGTTCGAAATGTTCCCCTGCCGTACGTGCAGGGATCACCGGCATGCCTGCCGGCGGCAGGAAAGCAGGCAGGCATTCAATGCGTGCGTAGTAATTCAGATCCTGGAAGAACGGCACCGAGTAGCGATGTTTTTCCGGAGAACGGTTCAGGACGCGGTGTGCGTTGGAGTGATAGGCCCCATTGGTCCATACCGGCATCATGTCGCCGAGATTGACGATGAATGCGCCCTTCAACGGTTCGGCCAGCAGCCATTCGCCGCTGGCCGCCTGTACCTCCAGGCCACCGGTGTCGTCCTGCAACAGCACGGTGAAGCTGCCCCAGTCGGTGTGCGCGCCACAGCCGATCTGGTTGTCGCGCGCCCTGGCCGGTTGCGGCGGGTAGTGCAGGAAACGCAGGCTGGCCATCGGGTCGATGAGTCGCCCGGCAAAGAACTGCTCGTCCAGATCCGCCGCCACGGCGAAGATCGCCATCAAGGTCTCGGTGAGCGCCGAGACGGCCTGGCGATAGGCCTCGCAAGCAGAACGGAAGCCGGGCACGTGGCATTCATCCGGCCACACGTTGCCGCCGTAGTTGGGGAGACGCGCACGCACCAGCGGATGCTCATCCGCCATGGCAGCGCCCATCAGGAAGGATTCCTTGAGGTCTGGCGGAGCGTCCAGGTCAAGCGCTTGCGCACCCAGAGGCTCATAACCCCGCCGCGCTTCATTGACGGCCAGGCTGCGCTTGTAGGCATCTGGCAGGGCAAAGAAGCGTTGCGCCTGCTGCAACGCGCAATCCATCAGTGCCTGTGGCACACCGTGACCGACGAGATAGAAGAAACCGATCTCGCGGCAGATGCGATCAAAGCGCTGAGCGACGCCTGTCTTGTCGCTGCCGTCCAGCCAGGGGCCGATGTCGAGCACGGGTTGCAAGGCGCGTTGCGGGGCTATGTATTGAACCATGAGGACTCTCCGTCAAGCATCCATGCTCAAGGCATGATCTTCAGATCCTTGACGAACTGCGTCGTGTAAGCCTTCTTCCAGTCCGTTTCCGGCTTGAGCAGACCAGCGGATACCATGAACCTGTAGGTCTGTTCCCAGCGCGCGTCCGTCATGACGCCGGCACCAAGCTTGGCCGCGTCGCCACCGTCGAAGACGTGCAGTTCCTTCATGCGCTTGATGCCAAAAGCGATCTGCTCGTCGTCCATCTTGGGGTTGTCTTTCTTGATGAGTTCGTTGCCTGCGGCAGGATCAGCCAGGTAGCTCTTCCAGCCTTCGATCGAGGCCTTGACGAAGCGTGCGACCACATCGGGTTTTTCACTCACCATCTTCTGCATGGTCACGATGGTTGTGCCATAGGGCGGATAGCCTTCGTCGGCGAACAGGAAGAAGTTCGTCTTGACGTTGTTCTTCATCGCCTGGAATGGCTCGGAGGACGGGTAGGCCTGTTGTGCGACATTCGGATCGGCGAAGAATGGCTGCAGGTTGAAGGTATAGGCGCGGATCTGCGCATCGGTATAGCCGAACTTCACCTTTGCCCAGGGGAGCCAGCTGGCGTGGGCGGCGCTGCCGGCAAGGATGGGCTTGCCCTTGAGATCGGCCAGGCTCTTGATGTCGTCATGCGTCATCATGCCTTGCAGGTCTTTCTGGAACGAAGTGGCAACCGTGGTGGCCGGAATGCCTTTTTCCACCGAGCTGAGCACCTGCAGGTCGTAGCCCATGATGAAGTCCGCCTGCCCGGCAGCGAGCAGCTGCATGCCATTGACCTGTGGGCCGCCCATCTTGACGGTCACGTCCAGGCCGTATTTCTTGTAGATGCCCTTGGCGACTGCCTGATAGAAACCGCCGTGCTCGGCCTGTGCGTACCAGGAGGTGAGGAAGGTGACCTTGTCCTCGGCGTGTGCTGCGTTGACGCCGAAGACGAGAAGGGCTGCGGGGAGGATGCTTCCGAGCAGGCGACCAAAGAGGCTGTGAGTTGCTGTTGTCATGCCGGTTCTCCGTTGAGGAATTTTTCGCATGGGGGGCCATGCGTGGAACCGGAACTCACAGGGGCAATTCGGATCTTGTGTGGGCTGCTGTGGCAAACCTGATCTCACCCCGGTGCGTTCCGTGACGAACACAAGCACCCGTTGCCGGGCACCCTGCCGCCAGTCAAGACTGACGACAGCCGGAGCAATGACCTGTTGTGCATACCCTGAGGTTTCACAACTGACAGCTTCTACTCCACTGCTTGTTTAGCAATCTGCGTGCCAAGCACGCGCAAAGAAGTTGCGTATTGATAAGAATCAATGCTTTTGCTGGTGCGTCTATGCGTATGGCGTTTCCAGGCAGTGACCGGGCTGTGCGTGGCGTTGAGAAAACGGGCGTGTCTGGCACTTCATTGGTTCGCTTTCTGGGGGTTTGGGCACCGCACAAGTGCAGCGCTAAACCATTGTATGAATGTGGTTTTGTGGGTCAAAACCTGATGCGAAAACGCCCCGGGTTTTTCGGGCAAGCAGGGATAGCTGGGCCGTAATCGCGACTGGAATCGGAAAGGCCTCGAACCTCACCGCAGGTGCCGGTCTGCATGGCTGTAACGGGGGGCGTCCGGACATGCTCGGCATGACAGATGTGTTCTTGGCGAGATCAAGGTCGACGAGGATAATCCCCGCTGGTATCCCTTTTTGCGCGGCAGCCGGGGGATGAACCTTGCGCTGATGCGCTGAAGCTCACAAAGGGAGCCCTGCCATGACTGACTTCACTTCTCTTCCATTTCCCGCAGAGCGCAGCGTGGTTGCGCCGGATGGGTCTGATGTACGCGTGTTGCCGGGACTGCAGGGCGGCGGGATGGCGCACTTCCAGCTTGGTGCCGGTCAGGTGTCTGGCGCAGTGACGCACCGAAGCGTTGAAGAGATCTGGTTCATCGTGAGTGGCACGGGGGAGATGTGGCGCAAGCAAGGGGGACGGGAGGAGGTCACACTTCTGCAACCTGGCCTCAGCCTGACCATTCCGCTTGGGACGCACTTCCAGTTCAGGGCCGGCCCGACGGAAGCGCTTGCCGCCGTTGCCATCACCATGCCGCCCTGGCCCGGTGAAGGCGAGGCGATTCCGGTCAGTGGTCCATGGCTCGCTTCCACAAGCTGACAAAAAAAGCCGTGTGCAAACATTCATACAAATCAGAGTAGGCCAATGCAAATCATCATCGCAGGAACCGGAAAGCTGGCAGGCGAGTTATTGAGTTCGCTTCAATTGGTACAAATGGATCAGGTCATTGCCTGGACCGACAGGGGCGAAGATGACGGGCCGGCGATTGTCGTGCATGCCGGTTCCGGGCGCGAGCTGACGGCGATTGCGGCATATTGCGCGGCCCGCCAATCACCGTTGATAGAACTGGCGACGGGCTCGCAGATCGAGCATATGGCTTGCTCCTTTCCGGTGATCCTGTGCCCCAATACCAATATCCTGATGCTCAAGTTCATGAGCATGCTGGCGAAGAGTGGGCACTTGTTCCGTGGCTATCGTATCAAGCTGGTGGAGTCGCACCAGGTGCAAAAGACTTCGGTACCCGGAACGGCGGTGAGCATGGCACATGCGCTGGGATTGCAGGCGACGGAGATTCAATCCATCCGGGATGTTGATGTGCAACGCAGCGAGCTGCATATCCCGGAGGAAAACCTGGCGCGTCACGCCTACCACCAGATCTTCATCGAGGATGGGGCATGCAGTTTGAAGTTTGAGACGCGGGTCCAGGGCGATACGCCTTACGCAGACGGCGTAGCGAAGATCATTGCCGCCGTGCACGGCCGGGCGTTGGAGAACCGGCTCTACGCCGTGACGGAGTTCATCGACAAGGGCTGGCTATGAGGCGTGTGGCACGTGTTCGGGATGAACGGGAGCCACATGTGAAAAAAAGGCGACCTCCGCAGAGGTCGCCTTGGTGATGCGGAGTGGTGCGAACGCGATCAGAAGTGGTATTCAGCGCGCACCATCGGGGTCTTGGCGAATGCGCCTTCACCGGCGGCACCGTGATGGTTGTTGCCGAACTTGTTCTTCCAGAACTGGTATTCGACGCCGACTCTGAGGGTGTTCTTGGCCAGACCGGTGATCGGCGCCACGTCGTACATGAGTTGCGCATCGATATTGGTTTCAGGCGCGGTGCCGACACCAAACTCGTTCTTGCCCTTGGCCGCGATGTAATTGGCGAAACCCTCGAAGGAGAGCGCAACCGGACCGACGCTGAAGGGGATGCCCCAGGCTGCGGTCAGCATCGGGTGCGGATCGTAGGAATAACGTGAAGTCTGTACGCCGGTGTACTTGTTGTACGGTGCGTTGCTTTCCCAGAGCTCCAGCACGCTCACGTTCAGGAAACCCGGGACGTTGAACATCACGGTCGGCCCGAGTACGAGCATGCGTTTCTTGGAGTTGTAACCAGCGTCAACCTTGCTGTTGGCATCGAAACCGGCGGTGATGCCGTAGCTGCGGAACGGCCCCCAGCCCAGATCCTTGGCAAGAACCTTGGAGAGATCCAGCGTGTTGCGGTAGACCGCATAGAATTCCTGTGCGCCCGACGAGCTGTTCGGGGCAGAAGGATCCTTGCTGTCGGAAATCAGCAGATCGATGTTGAGGAAGTTCGTGCCGTACTTGTAGCCGCTGGCATGGCCGAAGTTGACGATGCTCTTGGTGATGTCGGTCGCGCCGAACGGCTCGGCAAATTGGGTCCCGTAACGATAGCCGATATACGTGTCGCTCCATTCTGCAGCGGTAGCGCTGCCTGCCTGGAATGCAAGCAGGAGGGAACAGGCGATGAGGGACAGTGGGGCTTTCATGAAAATCTCCTTGTCATTGCGTGATGGATGTCCCCGAGATTCCTGACCGGCCGCGTAAGCCAAATTGATCGGGGGCTGATGCTCATCGTAGGGGAAGATCCCTGTTGAGCGGGGCATGGAGTTTATACGTCAAACGCGATGAGTCAATGGAGTGCAGAAATCTATTTCATTGCCCCAATCTGGTTGCCTAGTTTGCGGTACATATCCTTGAATTCAATGCATAAATCCGGCTTCGCTGGCGATGCGTGGGGGCATGCACCGGGACGAGTCGTACAGGCCGAAGGTTTATCTGGTTTGTGATGGTTTGCTTATATCGAAAGACGCAACTGCGGTGGCCGCGGATTTTGGGCGCGCGTGTCTTCCATCAGGACTGGTGACGATCTTCTGCGGGGAGGCGCATGCGTTCAGGCGCCGGGGAGGGTGATCAGGGCTGTGGGGTTGAGAAGGACTTCGTCACAGTTCGGGCCGGGGCCGCTGCGATCCAGAACGAGGAAATCGCTGACCGCCGTGAGCGCCAGAAGTGGATGGTGCCATACGCCTTTTGCATAGGTGATACCTTGGTGGCCTTGTGCCAGGAATGCATGCAACCCGGTGGTGGTGGGCGCTGGACCGGGGGCGGCGACCACCACCAGATAGGGGCGACCGGAGAGCGGCATGAAGGTCTGCGAGCCCAGCGGGTGGCGTTCCATCATGGCAACGGTAAAGGGCAAGGCGCGTGGCTGGCCGCGAAAGATGCTGGCGATGAGTTTGCCGTCCGGCCCGGGGTCAAGCCGGGTCAGATCATGGTAGCGCTCGGTGTTGCCGGCATTGATCAGGTAGTGGGGCACCGCCTCGCTGGCTTCAATCACTTCGCCAAAAGGTTGAAAGGCTGCGTGCGTGAGCGGCTCGACGGAGAGGGCAATTACGGTGTTGCTCATTGCCCGGCAACCTTGCCGAACAGGCGCAGGCGGCTGACACCTCCGTCGGGGAAGATGTTGAAGCGCACGTGGGTGACGGGCCCCATCGCGATGGTCGCGTAGTCATGTTCGGCGTCCATCTGCAGTTTCTGCGGGGCAAGCAGTTCGGGCCAGAACATGCTCTGGGTGATCAGTGATTGTTCGGTGCCGCCACTCATCCGGGCCGCCTGCAGCGAGCAGGCATCGGGGTAGTTGCCCTTGAAGTGGGCGGTATCGACTTCCACCCGTTCGATGATGCCCGGGGCGGCCAGTGCGATGATGCACCAGTCATTACCGGGTTCGCGTCGGCGCCGGGTTTCCCAGCCGTCGCCCATGTTCAGGCCGCGTCCGGGCAGCAGGAGCGTGGCGGCCGCGCCGAAATGCTCGTTGTTGGCGGCAACGATCCAGGCGCCGTTGATTGCGGCGGCCAGATCGAGTTGGGCTCCTGCCACAGCCCAGTCACCAGCCGGGCGACCATAGACGCGCAGGCGGGCAATGCCGCCATCCGGGTAGATGGACAGGCGCAGGTGGGTCCAGGTTTCCGTGCTGTTGACGGCGTGATAGTGGTGCGCATTGCCTTGCAGAGCGACGGCGGGTAGCAGGCTGGTCCAGCGGACTTCCTCACCGGGCTTGTCGGCGTTGCTGTGGCAAGCCTCGATGGAGGCGCCGGGCGGGTAGTTGCCAGTGAAATGTCGCGTGTCGATATCCACCCCGAAGATCCGGCCGGGGCGGGCCAGTTTGATGATGCACCAGTCGTTGCCAGGCTTGCGCTTGCGGCGGGTTTCCCAGCCATCCATCCATTTGCCATGATCATCGTATTTGCCGGGGATGAAGACCGGTTCGGCCGGAGCCAGCATGCGTTCAGGCGGGGCGAAGAATTCGTCGCTGGCCGATACCGTGGCCGCCCCCAGGCGGGGATCGGCGAGGTTGGTGTAGCGGCGGGTGAAGTCGGGGGCCGTGGGGTCGAGAATGACGGAGGACATGTCCAGGTTCCTTGCGGGTAATTTTTGTAGAGCTTAGCGCGGATTCAAGGCTGGTCAATTCACCGCGCCGATGAAATCTTCGTATGGATATGCCCGGTCAGGGCGTAACGAAGGTGATACCGATGCGGGCCGAAGCACGCAGCAGGTGTTGGGTCATGGCGGCATGGGCGGCAGCCGCGTCGTTGTTGTGCAGAGCCTTGAGCAGTTCGCGATGCTCGTCTGCGGTGGCCCAGATGCCATTCGGGTCGGCAAAGGGCAGGCGCAAGCTGTAGCCGATGGGCTCCTCAAGGGAATGGATGACGGAGGTCAGCATCGGGTTGGCGGCGTAGGTGGCCAATGCCAGATGGAAATCCAGATCGGCTTCGGAGGCGGTGACCAGATCCAGTGCATGCAGGGCTTGCTCCATGCGCTCTTGAATGGTCTCCAGTGCGGCCCGGCCCGCGGCATCGGCCTTGCGCGCGGCAAGCGCGGCGGCAGCGGGCTCGACGATGGCGCGGAACTGGAAGATGTCCTGCGGGGGCATGGACATCGGCCCTGCCGGAACCTCGTTGGCGGAGCGTTGCTTGCCTGCCGTGACGTAGACGCCTTTGCCGGGTTGCGCATGCACCAGACCGAGTGCTTCGAGGGTCGAGATCGCTTCGCGCAAGGCCGCCCGGCTGATGCCCAGGCTGGCTGACAGCTCGCGCTGGCCCGGCAGGGGATCGCCAGGCTGATAGCGGCCTTCGTGGATCTGGCGCTGCAAGGTCTGGGCGGCAAGGTTGGAGAGTCTGGGCACGGGCGTGTCTCTGGTCTAACTGGTCAGACCGGTCAGAGCACAAGGCGTGCCAAGCTCCCGGAAAAGTTTGGCGATCCGTGGCAAAGCAAGGACTGGAAAAGCTTTCTGGAGACCGACCGATCCCGCGCGAACGGGATCGGATCGTCGAGTCGAGGTCTGTCCGCACCATGCACAGGCGTGGTGATGAGGGTACGCACCGTGATGGACTGGCTGCAGGGGCGTGTATTTCGCGTGGGCAGTTGAGCGTTGGGAATGATCACAGGGATGTCATCTTCGCCCCCCAGAATCGCGGATAGACCATCGATGAATGGTCACCCCAGTGACTCAACACATTCACAAACAGAGAGCCTCAAATGACCCAGAATTTCGACCAATCCCGACGACATAGCCTGAAATTTCTTGCCGGCCTGCCCTTGTTGCCCCTGGCGGGCCTGGGCGGAACCGCCAGCTTGCTGAGTGCCTGTGGCGGCGCCGATGCGAGTACGGATGCCGATACGGCAGCGGCGACTCCCAGCCTCAGCAGTGTGAGCTTCACCTCGATGGATGCGCCCAACCTCAGTGTGCCGGCCGAAATGGCGACGACGACGGTGAAATCGACGCTGGTTGCTACCTATAGCGATGGCAGCAAGCGGAGCTTTGCACTCAAGTACCAGCCTTTCTTCGTGACCGGAGATCTGGTGCCGGATGGCAATGGTGGCACGACGCTGGCCGGCGCCTATTACGACATCAACAACCAGCCGATCATGGACAAATCGGTCTCCGGCAAGGAGCGCCAGTTCTTCTCCGATTGCCCGGATGGTTCCAGCTTGCTGACCCTGCCGAATCCGACAGTTGCCGGCGTCAAGGGCAAGACGGTGTTCGCCGTGGTGCAGTTCGAATACACCACGCGTGACCAGAGCCTGGTCTCGATGTATGGCCAGCTGCCGTCGCCGATTGCAGTGCTGACCCTGGACCAGGATCCGGCCACGGGTGCGCTGAGTCTGGTGAAGTATCACAACGTGGATACCTCAGCGGTCAATGGCCTGTGGATCACCTGCGGGGCGAGCCTCTCGCCCTGGGGGACACACCTGTCCAGCGAGGAATACGAGCCGGATGCCAGCAGTATTGCCAGCAACACCCAGTTCCAGAATTTCAGCAAGAATCTGTTTGGTGACGCCAGCACGGCCAACCCGTATCACTATGGCCATCTGCCGGAAGTTACGGTGAAGCCGGATGGCACCGGCACGATCAAGAAGCACTACTGCCTGGGGCGCATCTCGCACGAGCTGGTGCAGGTGATGCCCGACCAGCGCACCGTGCTGATGGGCGATGACGCCACCAATGGCGGGCTGTTCCTGTTCGTGGCCGACACGGCGGCCGACCTGTCCGCTGGCACGCTCTACGTCGCCAAATGGACCCAGACCTCCGGCACCGGCCCGGGCGCGGCCACGCTGAGCTGGATCCGTCTGGGCAGTGCGACCAGTGGCGAGATCAAAGCCCTGGCCGATACGCTCAAGTCCACCGATATCCTTGATGTAAAAACCGCCGATCCGGCCGACACCAGTTACACCAAGATTCCGTTCTCCGGTAAATCCAACTGGGTCAAACTGGTACCCGGACGCGAGAAAGCCGCCGCTTTCCTGGAAACCCATCGCTATGCGGCACTGGCCGGTGGCAGCATGGGCTTCACGAAAATGGAAGGCACCACGCTCAACGTGAAGGACAAGATTGCCTACTCGGCGATGTCCTACATCCAGAGCTCGATGCTCAATGGCTCCGGCGGCATTACCGTGCAGGGGCCATTGTCGGGCGCGGTGTATGCGCTGAACCTCAAGGGCGGGCAGAAGGACAGCAGCGGCGTGGCGATCAACAGCGAATGGGTGCCGGTCGACATGGCGCCGCCCGCGGCACTGATCGGCGAAGACCTGGCTACGGCCGATGCGCTGGGCAATCTTTCGAATGCTGACAAGATCGCCAATCCGGACAACATCAAGTTTGCCGAGAAGCTGCGCACGCTGTTCATCGGTGAAGACAGTGGCCGTCACGTGAATAACTTCCTGTGGGCCTACAACGTCGATACCAAGCAGCTCTCGCGCATCCTGTCGGTGCCGGCCGGCGCGGAGTCTACCGGCTTGCACGCTGTGGATGAGATCAACGGTTGGACCTACATCATGAGCAACTTCCAGCACCCCGGAGATTGGGAGTCGCCGTTGCATGACAAGGTCAAGGCCACGCTTGATCCGCTGGTGCGCGCCAACTACAAGGATCGCTTCGGTGCATCCGTCGGCTATCTGACCGGCATGCCTGTCCAGGCCTGATCGCTGGTACTGAAAAGCCCGTGGTGCCTGAAGGGCGTCACGGGCTTTTTTGCATCGGGCGGATGCCTGCTTGCTAGGGCAGCCTGGCGGCGAGCGCTTCGCAGTCGTCTTTGGACAGCGTCTGAGCGCGAATCAGACGGGGGCCGGGAAGTGTTGTCGCCAGTGGCGCGCGATATCGACCCGGCGCGTGACCCAGACGCGATCATGGGCCTCGATGTGATCGAGAAAACGCTGTAGCGCGCGGAGCCGTCCGGGCCGGCCGAGCAGGCGGCAGTGCATGCCGATGCTGAGCATCTTGGGGGCGTCTTCCCCTTCGGCGTAGAGCACGTCAAAGGCATCGCGCAGGTAGGTGAAGAAGTCTTCGCCCTGCGAGAAGCCTTGCGGCAGCCCGAAGCGCATGTCGTTGGTATCCATCGTGTAGGGCACGATGAGCTGCTGCACGGTGCTGCCATCGGTCTTCTCGACCGGCATCCAGAATGGCAGGTCGTCACCGTAGTAATCGCTGTCGTAGAGGAAACCACCGTGATCGGCAACCAGCCGGTGGGTGTTGGGTGAGTCGCGTCCGGTGTACCAGCCCAGCGGGCGTTCGCCGGTCAGCCGCGTGATGATTTCCATGCCGCGTTGCAGGTGTTCGCGCTCGGTGGCTTCGTCGATGTTCTGATAGTTGAGCCAGCGCCAGCCGTGACAGGCGATTTCGTGGCCGAGTTCGCGGAACGCGGCGGTGACTTCCGGATGGCGTTCGAGTGCCATCGACACGCCGAACACGGTGAGCGGCAGGCCGCGCCGCTCGAACTCGCGCAGGAGACGCCACACGCCGGCGCGCGAACCATATTCGTAGATTGATTCCATCGACATGTGGCGCGCCGGGAAGGCCGGCGGGTTGGCCATCTCGGAGAGGAATTGCTCGCTGCCCGCGTCACCGTGCAGCACGCAGTTTTCGCTGCCTTCCTCATAGTTCAGCACGAACTGCACGGCGATCTTCGCCTGCCCCGGCCAGTTGGCATGGGGCGGCGTGCGGCCGTAACCGATCAGGTCGCGGGGGTAATTCGTGCTCATGTCCTCGATTTCCTTTTGATTGCCTTGGAGGGGCTCATTTTGCGCCGGCTGCGTACCAGGCGCCGATCTTGGCACGTTCCTCGTCGGTCATCTGGGTCATGTTGGCGAGCGGCATGTTCTTGAGCTGGAAGGCGCGCTCATTGATGCGCTGAGCGAATTGCTTGACGCGTTCCGGCGTGTCGAGCATCACGCCCATCTGTGCCACGGGCATGATCGTGGGTTTTTCAGCATGGCAGCCAGTGCAACGCGCTTGCGTGATCGCAGTGATCTCGGCAAGGGTCGGCACGGCTTTGCCTGCTTCCACGACGGCCGGCTTGGGGGCGATCCACACTAGCGTAGCGAAGATGATGGCCAGACCGGCAATCGGATATTCCCAGCGCACGATCTTCTTGTGGCGCAGGTTGAAGAAATGCCGGATCAGCACCGAGCCGAGCATGATCAGAATCAGCACGAGCCAGGCGTGCGGATGGTTGTAGGTGCTGGCGTAGTGGTTGCTGATCATCGCGAACAGCACCGGCAGGGTCAGGTAGTTGTTGTGGTAGCTGCGTTGTTTGGCGCGTTTGCCAAGCAGCGGATCAACCGTTTCGCCACGCTTCATCGCTGCGACCTGTTTGCGCTGGGCCGGGATGATCCAGAAGAACACATTGGCGCTCATCGTGGTGGCGATCATTGCACCGACGTGGATATACGCGGCACGGCCTGCAATCAGATGGCACAGCGCATAGGTCACCGCCGTGACGAAGGCGACGTAGATCACCGCGAAAAGGAGCTGGCTGCGCTCGATGAGCAAGCGGGCGAGCTGGTCGTAGACGATCCAGCCGATCACCAGGGTGGCCAGACCGATCCCTACCGACTGGGCCGGCGTGATCGCGGAAATGCTCGGGTCGACCATGTAGGTGGCCGCCTGGAAGTAGTACAGGACCGAGATCAGCAAGAAGCCGGTGATCCAGGTGGTGTAACTGGGCCAGAAGAAGAAATGCAGATCGTCCGGCAGGGTCTTGGGCGCGACGGCGTATTTCTGCGGATTGTAGAAGCCTCCCCCGTGCATGGCCCACAGTTCGCCACCGACGCCGTCTTCCTTGAGCTTCGGATCGGTCGGCGTTTTCAGGCTGTTGTCGAGCCACACGAAGTAAAAGGATGAACCGATCCAGGCAATGCCCACGATCAGGTGCAACCAGCGCAGCAGCATGCTGCTCGCGTCGATCAGGTAAGAAAACTCCATGATGATGCTCCAGTGAATCTGGACTCCTTTTGACGCGGAGTCCGCACGACCCGCCCTTGATGTCGATTTCGTCGTGCACGTTTGCAAAAGGGGCGTGAAGCTACTGCGCAATTCAATCCTGCGACTGCGATGCTCGACGTACGCAAGTACGTCTGCGCTTCTCCTTGCAGCCTTGAACCGCTCGCTACGCTTCCCGCTCCCTTTGCGGGTTTATTACTGGTCTATCTGAATGAAGCGCCTCGTTTCGCGAGGTTTTTCAGCCACTGCTCCCGACTCAAGATCCCCGATAGGTCGAATAGCTCCACGGCGAAACCAGCAGTGGCACGTGGTAGTGCCCGGCCGGATCTGCGATGCCGAAGGCTAGCGTGACCTTGTCCAGAAACGGAGGCTCCGGCAATTCCACGCCACGTGTCCGGAAATACTCGGCCACGGCGAACACCAGTTCGTACTGGCCTGCGGTCAGCGTTGTGCCACTCAGCAAGGGTTGATCGCAGCGACCGTCGGCATTGGTTACACCGGTCAGCAGTGGCTGCGCTTCACCCGATCGATGTAATGCAAAGGCCATGCCTGCGGCGGGGCAGCCGTGTGCTGTATCGAGAACGTGGGTACTGAGTCGGCCCATGATTTTCTCCGTGAAGGTGCGAATCGATTATAGGGAGGCTGGCTGCACGAAAGCCGCATAGCCTCTATGCGTCAAACCACATCTGCGGGTGTACGCCTTGCCGGGCACGCTTATATGGCTGGACGCAAACTGCTTATAAATGAGTGGGCCTTGCCGCTCTGGAAAGCTGCCGCTTAAGCTGATACAAACATTCTGATA
>Ga0316604_10000480_pt1 | contig 48294 bp, 43 predicted proteins | sample OWC_soil_day20_C_FD_207650 | JGI IMG/M metagenome (GOLD analysis project Ga0316604, IMG submission 207650) | Wetland soil microbial communities from Old Woman Creek delta, Ohio, United States - OWC_soil_day20_CT | ecosystem: Environmental > Terrestrial > Soil > Wetlands | place: USA: Ohio...
GCGCGAGGATCCGGACGTGGTGCTGGTCGGGGAAATGCGCGACCTGGAAACGATCCGGCTGGCCTTGACCGCGGCCGAAACCGGCCACCTGGTATTCGGCACCCTGCACACCAGTTCCGCCGCCAAGACCATTGACCGGGTCGTCGATGTCTTTCCGGCGGCAGAGAAGGAAATGGTACGCTCGATGCTGTCCGAATCGCTGCGGGCGGTTATTTCGCAAACGCTGCTGAAAACCAAGGATGGCACCGGCCGGGTTGCGGCGCACGAAATCATGATCGGCATCCCCGCCATCCGCAACCTGATTCGCGAAAACAAGATTGCCCAGATGTATTCGGCCATTCAAACCGGCCAGTCCGTGGGCATGCAAACACTGGATCAATGCCTGCTGCACCTTGCGCAGCGCAATATCGTTTCGATCAGCGAAGCGCGCACCCGCGCAGCCAATCCTGACAATTTCAAGGGGTGACGCCATGGAGCGCGACCAAGCCGCCAAATTCATGCAGGACTTGCTCAAGCACATGCGGGCAAAAGGTGCATCCGATCTATTCATCACCGCCGAATTTCCGCCGGCCATGAAAATCGATGGCAAAGTCACGCCGGTTTCCGGTCAGGTGCTGAGCGCGCAGCATACCAAGGAGCTGGCGCGCGCCATCATGAACGACCGGCAAGCGGAAGAATTCGAAGCCAGCAAGGAGTGCAACTTCGCCATCAACCCGGGCAATCTTGGCCGCTTTCGGGTCAATGCCTTTGTCCAGCAAGGGCGCATCGGCATGGTCCTGCGCACGATCAATACCGAGATCCCCAAGCTGGAAGAACTCGGTCTGCCGCCGGTGCTCAAGGATATCGCCATGACCAAGCGCGGCCTGGTGATCTTTGTCGGCGGCACAGGCTCGGGGAAATCCACCTCGCTCGCCGCCATGGTAGGGCACCGCAACGACAATGCCTACGACCACATCGTCACCATTGAAGACCCGATCGAGTATGTGCACCAGCACCACAAGTCGATCATTACCCAGCGTGAAGTCGGCGTCGATACCGATTCGTGGATGAGCGCGCTGAAAAACACGCTGCGCCAGGCCCCGGACGTGATCCTGATCGGCGAAATCCGCGACCGCGAAACCATGGATTACGCGATTGCCTTTGCCGAAACCGGGCACCTGTGCATGGCCACCCTGCACGCCAACTCCACCAACCAGGCGCTGGACCGGATCATCAACTTCTTCCCGGAAGAGCGACGCCAACAGTTGCTGATGGATCTTTCGCTGAACCTCAAGGCCTTCGTCTCGCAGCGCCTCGTACCGCACACTTCGGGCAAGGGCCGCGTGGCCGCCGTGGAAGTCATGCTCAACTCGCCGCTGATTTCCGAGCTGATCTTCAAGGGCGAAGTTCATGAAATCAAGGATGTCATGAAGCGCTCGCGCGAAATCGGCATGCAAACCTTCGACCAGTCGCTGTTTGACCTTTTCGAAGCAGGGTTCATCAATTACGAAGACGCGCTGCGCAATGCCGATTCAGTCAACGATCTGCGCTTGCAGATCAAGCTGCAAAGCGCCGAATCGAAGAACAAGGATGTATTTTCGGGTACGGATCACCTCGATATCGTCTGACGGAACAGAACCAGGACAGGACTTGCCCTTTGCCCCACTTCAACCGCCTTGCCGAATGCGCCAAACGCTTTGGCCGCCTTACCCGCCCAGCAGGTGCCCTGGCGGGGCTTGCATTTTTCTCGGCACAGCTTCACGCCGCAAGCCTGGGCGATATCCGGATACATTCGGCGTTGGGCGAGCGTTTCGATGCGACCGTCAACGTCATCCTGTCTGACGGGGATGCGGTTTCTCCTGACTGCTTTCAGGTCACAACGCCCCGCGAAGAAGGGGATATCCAGGTCCTGCATCACGCCCGGGTCGAATTCCGTAAAACGGCAAGGGGCGGCGAAGTGCATCTGCGCGGCACGGAGTACGAGCAGGAGCCGCTGCTGAAAGTCGCGCTGCGCCTGCGCTGCCCCGAGCAGGACACGCGCGGCATTACCCGCGAATACAGCGTGCTGCTTGATCCGCGCGAATACAAGACTGCGCAGGCACCCGCCATAATCGCATTGCCGGCGACCCAGCCAGATTCAGCCCCGCCCGCGCGACCAGCGGAACCTGCACCCTTGCCGCGCAGAAAGCCGGTTCGCCAGTCAGCAGGAGACCAGCCAGCCCCAATGCTGCCTGCCAAGCCAGTCCGTGCGGCCACACGGCCCGCCCCCGCCAGCCAGGAAGCGTTTCGCCTGCAGCTTTCTACCGCGCCGATTGATCCGGCACCGTTGAATATTCTGCTGACAGAAAACCAGAAACTGCAGCTTCGCGAACGATTGCTGCTGCTTGAAGCAGACGACCAGACTGCCCAGCTGTTGCAGCTGAAGGATCGCATTGCCCGGCTGGAAACACAGCTGACCCACATGCAAACCCTGACTGCCTCGCGCCCTGCGGAAGCAACTTCCACCAAGCCGCAAGCTGCAAGCATGCCAGCCAAGCCGAAGAGCACCAACCCGTGGCTGTGGGCCGCGCTGGGAACACTCCTGCTTGTTCCGCCGGGATTTATCCTCTGGCGCAGGAAAAACCCGCCAGAGGAAGAACAAGCGATTTTTGCCTTTGAGAGCGATTTCGACGCCTCCGTATCGCCCGCGGGGCAGGAAGCAGCCCCTGCCACGCCAGTCCCGCAGGAAGCCCCCCCTACGCAACCCCGGAACGAGGACTGGGGAGAGGAGAACATGGATGTGGTTTCGCCCGAAACGGTGGCCGAAGAAGCCCAGTTGCTGCTCGATCACGGGCTGACTCGCCAGGCAATCGAATTATTGCTGCAAGAAACCGCCCTTCGCCCGACGGCCCTGGCTTTATGGATGAAGCTTTTTGATGCCTATTGCGTTGCCGCTGACCGCAAAGGCTTTGAAACACAGGCACGCGCTTTCCGCGAACGTTTTGTCAGCGAGGCGCTTTGGGAACAGGTCCAGGAACAGGGCCAGGGCATCGATCCAACCAACCCGCTTTACGTGAAGACCGCCAAGACCAGCGATGACCTGACCATCCTGCTCGACAGCCAGGTGTCCACCCGCAACAAGGGGCGCGATAAAGATGTTGATATCATCGGCCTCATGCAACGCCCTGCAGCCACCCCTGCCGCAGAAAAAGAACCTGCCGAGCCGGACTTGCCGGTGAACTTTCATCTTCCGGAGATTTCAGCAGAAGAACTGAACGATGCGTGGCCAGAACCCAGCGATACCCCGCAAGCTGAACGCAGCAATGAACCGTTGTTTGATTTTGACATTCCCTCGCTTAACCCTACCCTGCCAGAAGGCCATGCGCCCAAGGCGTTCGGGCCGGAGGATTTTGCATCTACGGATGACCCGCTGATGCAAGGGATTGCCGGCATGATCTTTTCCGGCCAGTTTGACCAAGCCTGCCAGCAACTTGAAGAACTGTTGTATCGGGGGTCATTCGAGCAGCGTTTGCTGGCGGCACAGTGGCTGGACAAATTGCTGCCGATGAAAAATTCGCCTTAGGCGGGAGAGACGGAGTATCGCTTCTACCCGCCCGGCAACACTTAGAGCCTATCTCAGTAGGTGAGCGAGCCAAGGCAGGTGACAGGAGGACGGAGCACAGGAACCGGAATGTACATGTGAGTACATGAGGATTCCGAGCACCGCCCGACTGTCAGATGCGAAGGCGCAGCCGCCTAATGAAAGAGGACTCTTAGTCCAGCAAACCTTCAAACAACTTGGTCGACAAGTAGCGCTCGCCAAACGACGGAATGATCACGGCGATCAGCTTGCCGGCATTTTCCGGGCGCTTGGCCAGCTCCAGCGCCGCCCAGGTGGCCGCACCGGCAGAGATCCCCGCCAGGATGCCTTCCTTGGTCGCCAACGCACGCGCCGTGGTAAAAGCATCGTCATTGGTGACCCGAATTACCTCGTCGTAGATTGCGGTATTCAATACCGCAGGAATAAAGCCTGCGCCAATGCCTTGAATCGGATGCGGACCCTTGGGGCCGCCGGACAGCACCGGGCTGGCATCGGGCTCGACCGCCACCGCCTGGAACGACGGCTTGCGCGCCTTGATCACTTCGGCCACGCCGGTAATGGTGCCGCCGGTACCCACGCCGGCCACCAGGATGTCGATCTGGCCGTCGGTATCGCGCCACAGCTCTTCCGCGGTCGTCTTGCGGTGAATTTCCGGATTGGCCGGGTTTTCAAACTGCTGCGGCAGGAAATAATTGGTATTGGCCGCCACCAGTTCCTTGGCCTTGGCAATCGCCCCACCCATGCCGTCCGGCCCTGGTGTCAGCACCAGTTCGGCACCGTAACCGCGCAACAAGGCGCGCCGTTCCTTGGACATCGTCTCGGGCATGGTCAGCGTCAGCTTGTAACCGCGTGCGGCGCAGACCATCGCCAGACCAATGCCGGTATTGCCGGAAGTCGGCTCGACAATCACGGTATCCTGGTTGATCAGACCCGCGGCTTCGGCGGCGTCGATCATCGCCAAGGCGATCCGGTCTTTGACGCTGTGCGACGGATTGAAGTATTCGAGCTTGGCGACGACGGTGGCACCGACCCCTTCGGTGATACGATTCAGGCGAACCAGCGGCGTGTTGCCGATAAGTTCGGTAACATCATTGGCAATTTTCATGGCGGCATCCTTGTGGTTATTGGCTATGGCATGATTCTATCGGTTATAACGACAAACGAATAAATCACATTTATTACTAAGGAAAGATCGATGCAAATATATCGCGTCGGAGGCGCGGTGCGCGACAAGCTGTTGGGATTACCGGTGCAGGATACCGACTGGGTTGTGGTTGGCGCCTGCGTCGAGGACATGCTGGCTGCGGGTTACCTGCCGGTCGGCAAGGATTTTCCGGTCTTTCTGCACCCCAAGACCCGCGAGGAGTATGCGCTTGCCCGCACCGAGCGCAAGTCCGCGCCGGGCTACAAGGGTTTTGTAGTGCATGCGAGCCCGGAAGTCACGCTGGAAGAAGACCTGTTGCGGCGCGACCTGACCATCAACGCCATGGCCGAGGATGAAGCGGGCCGACTGATCGACCCGTTCAATGGCCGCACCGATCTGGAAGCAGGGATATTCCGCCATGTCTCGCCCGCGTTCAGCGAAGACCCGGTACGCATTCTGCGCCTGGCCCGCTTCGCCGCACGCTTCGGCTTCGCGGTCGCGCCGGAAACGCTCGCCTTGATGCGCGAGATGGTCGGCAACAACGAAGTGGATCATCTGGTGCCCGAACGCGTCTGGCAGGAACTCAGCCGGGGCTTGATGGAAGCCGCGCCTTCGCGCATGTTCGAGGTGCTGCGCGAGTGCGGCGCGCTGGCGCGCATCGCGCCGGAGATCGACGCGCTGTTCGGCGTACCCGAACGCCTTGATTACCATCCGGAAGGCGACAGCGGCGTCCACACCCTGCTGGTACTCGATGCCGCTGCCAAACTGCAACTACCCTTGCCGGCGCGCTTCGCCGCGCTGTGCCACGATCTGGGCAAGGCACTAACCCCGGCCGACCAGTTGCCGCGTCATATCGGCCACGACAAGCGCGGCCACAGCCCGATCGAAGACGTATGCGCCCGCCTGCGCGCCCCGGCCGATTGCCGCGAACTGGCGCTGATGGCCTGCCGCGAACATATCCTGATCCATCGCTCGCGTGAACTGCGCCCGGAGACGCTGGTCGACCTGTTCCTGCGCTGCGATGCCTTGCGCCGGCCGGAACGCTTCGCACTGCTGCTCGAGGTGTGCCGCTCGGATGCGCAGGGCCGTGCCGGGTTCGCCGATGCAAGTTACCCGCAGGCCGCCTACCAGCAACAGATGCTGGCCGTTGCCAGCAGCGTCGATGCCGGCGCCATCGCCCGCAGTTGCGCGGACAAGTCCATGATCGCGGAGAATGTCCGCCTGGCCCGGGTCGCCGCGGTCCACGAAGCCAGAACCCGCGCATAAAGCAACGGCGGGCTCATGGGCCCGCCGTCTTTGTGTGCAAGGTGATGCGGTGTATCTACTTCTTCAACTCTCTACTTCAAACCATCGCGGGCAGCAGCGCCTGCTTCATTTTCTGCAAGGCCTTCACTTCGATCTGGCGAATACGCTCGGCCGAAACGTTGTACTCGGCCGCCAGGTCATGCAACGTCAATCCTTCACCATCATCGGCCAGCCAGCGCGTTTCCACGATGCGACGGCTGCGCTCATCGAGGCTGTCCAAGGCTTCGAGCAAGCCTTCGGACTGCAGGCGGTCAAAGGCCCGGCGTTGCAGGGTCTGGGTCGGTTCGTTGTCGTGATCGGCCAGCCAGTCGATCGGGGCCTGGTGCGCATCGTCATCGCTGTCGTCGGCCAGCAGGGCCACATCCTGGCCGCTCATGCGCACTTCCATTTCCAGCACTTCTTCCGGCTTCACGCCCAGATCATCGGCAATACGCTGCGCCTCCTTGTGGGTGAGCGCGGCAAAGCCGGATTTCATTGAGCGCAGGTTGAAGAAGAGCTTGCGCTGGGCCTTGGTCGTCGCTACGCGCACAAGACGCCAGTTGCGCAGGATATATTCGTGGATTTCAGCCTTGATCCAGTGCACGGCAAACGAGAACAGGCGCACACCGCGATCGGGTTCGAAGCGCTTGACCGCTTTCATCAGGCCGATATTGCCTTCCTGGATCAGATCGGCGTGCGGCAGGCCATAGCCGGAATAACCACGGGCAATCGAGGCGACCACGCGCAGATGCGACAGCACCAGCTGGCGTGCGGCTTCGAGATCGCCATCGTTTTGCAGGCGCTGGGCAAGTTCACTTTCTTCCTCGGCAGTGAGCATCGGAATGGCATTGACGCGCTGGATATAGCTCTCGATGCTGTCGCCACCGGACAGTACGGGCAGGGCAAGCGCGGTTCCCATGATTCAGATCTCCTCAAGCAAGCGGCCGGATTTTTCCGGCCGTTCCAATTTTATCACTCGGCGAGTGAGAGTGCTAAGCATGGAAAAAGTTCACGCTCGCATTTCAGCACAGGAAAAACGTGATTGCACGGCAATTATTCCAATATGGCTGATAGCCCAGCCCTATTACAGATAAAAACCATATAAATCATCAATAAAACAGGATGTTACTTCGCGTACGCAAACAGATAAATCACAAATGACGGCGCAGATGGCGCCAGACGGCAAGCCATGCACCCACCAGGCACAGCAGCGTGGTCGCCGTGCAGACCACGCCCAGGCTCTGCAAGCCCGGGGATTGCAACTCGAACTGCTGTCCATAGGCCGTTGCCAGATCACGCACGGCGGGGTTGAGCCAGCGCAAGGCCAGCCAGACAATCGCGCTGGCCAGTGCGCCGCCCAGCAAACCCTGTGCCGCAGCAAAATGAATGAAGGGCCGGCGGATAAAGGCATCGGTCGCGCCGATCAGCTTGGAAACCTCGATTTCCTCCTGTCGCGTCAGAATTTGCATGCGGATCGTGTTGCCGGTGATCAGGACCAAGGCCGTGGCAAGCAGCGCCACCACGGCCTGAAACACGGCACGGCCCAGCGCAACCAACCGCTCCAGCCGCCGCGCCCAAGCGGAGTCGAGTTGCACTTCCTCAACGCCGGGCTTGGCGGCCAGTTCCTTCTGCAGCGCCTCGAGCCCGGCGGCATGGTTCTCTTTAGCGGTGAAGATGATGGCATCGGGCAGCGGATTGTCCGGCAAGCCCGCCAGCAGATCGCCAAAACCGGAAGATTGCTGCATTTCCTTCAATGCCTCGTCCTTCGGCACAAAGCGGTGCTTGGCAATGCGCGTATCGCTGCCCTCGAGCGCACGCAAGGCCTGGATTTCACCCGGTGTTGCGCTGCTGCGCAGGAAAACGGTGATCTGCGGCTCCACCGGCAGGTGTCCGGCCACGTCGGCGAGGCTCGTCACAACCAGCCACAGCGCCAGCGGAAACGCGGCGGCAATCGCAATCACCAGCAGGTTGAGCAAACTGGTCAGCGGCTGGCGCAGCATGCCGGCCAGGGTCCGCCGGAAGGCAAACCAGTGCTGGCGGAATTCATTCTTCATCGCGATTCCTTTCAGGCGGTGAACTGGCCGTTTTTCAGGCGCAGAATGCGGCGGCCGTAATCGGCCATCAGGGTTTCATCGTGCGCCGAGATCACCAGCGTCACGCCGACCTGATGGAAGGATTTGAACAGTTCAAGAATATCGTGGGCATAGTCACGGTCGAGGTTGGCTGTCGGCTCGTCCGCTAGCAGGATCGCGGGCCGGTGCACCACGGCACGCGCAATGCACAGACGCTGCTGTTCACCGCCGGAGAGCGCGATCGGATTCAACTTTTCCTTGCCGGCGAGACCGACCTTGTCCAGCGCGGCCAGCACGCGCCGGCGTGCTTCATGGCTTTCGAAACCGATGATATCGAGCGGTAGACGCACGTTGTCGTACACGCTGCGGTCGAAGAGGATCTTGTGGTCCTGGAAAATCAGGCCGATATGGCGGCGAACGAACGGAATCGAGCCACGGCGCATGCTGCCCACGTTCTGGCCGTTGACCAATACCGCACCGCCGGTCGGGCGTTCGATCCCGGCCACCAGCTTGAGGATCGTGGATTTGCCCGCACCCGAATGCCCGGCCAGAAACACCAGTTCACCGGTCGGTATCTCGAACGACAGATTTTTCAGCGCATCGAAACCACCGCGATAACGCTTGGACACTTGCTGGAACTGGATCATTGGCCATCCTTTTCTCGACTAGGCATCGGCAAAGCTGCTGCGATCGGGCCGCGCAACCCAAGCGGCATGCAGCAGCCGGTGCTGCACGATTTCCTGCCCGGCTTCACGGCAAGTGCCGCGAGTGAAACCGACCAGCTGAAAACCGAGCTTGGTCAGCACCCGGCCACTGGCGGGATTGGTGAACAGGTGGCGTGCATTCAATTCCCACAGTGTGCAGGTATTGAACACATGGTCGATGACCGCGCGCCCGGCCTCGGAGGCATAGCCCTTGCCCCAGTACGGCTCGCCCAGCCAGTAACCCAGCTCGGCGCTCATTTCATCCTCGAACACCACGCCGACACACCCGACCAGCGTCAGCCCGTCTTTCAGGCAAATGGCCCAAGTCCACTCCTGCCCCTTGTTGAAGGCGCTGCGCTGCTCGGCGATGAAGGCTTGGGCCAGTTCCTCACTGTACGGATGCGGAATGCGGCGGGTGTTGCGCGCCACGTTCAGATTGCCGGCCAGTTGTGCGATCTGCACGGCATCCTCGGCCCGCAGGGGGCGCAGAACCAGACTGTGGGTCAATAGGGTGGGCAAGGTATTCATTCGAACAGGGCCTCTACGTAGTCATTCGCGCTGAACGGGCGCAGGTCGTCGATGCTTTCGCCGATGCCGATAAAGCGCAGCGGTATCGGGCGCTGCTTGGCGATCGCGGCAATCGTGCCGCCCTTGGCGGTGCCGTCGAGCTTGGTCAGAATCAGGCCGGTCAAGCCCAGCGCATCGTCGAACGCCTTGACCTGCGCCAGCGCATTCTGGCCGGTGTTGGCATCGAGCACCAGCATGATTTCGTGCGGACCGCTGGGTTCGGCCTTCTGCACCACGCGCTTCACCTTGCGGATTTCCTCCATCAGGTGCAACTGCGTCGGCAAGCGCCCGGCGGTATCGACGATCACCACGTCCACGCCGCGCGCCTTGGCCGCGTTCACGGCATCGAAAGCGACCGAGGCCGAATCGCCCGATTCCTGCGCGATCACCTGCACGCCGTTGCGCTCGCCCCAGACCACCAGTTGCTCGCGCGCCGCCGCGCGGAAGGTGTCGCCCGCCGCCAGCAGCACGCTCTTGCCCTGGCTCTGGAAATACTTGGCCAGCTTGCCGATGCTGGTGGTCTTGCCCGCGCCGTTCACGCCGGCCACCATCAGGATGAACGGCCGGTGGCCGGAAATATCCAGCGGCACTTCCAGCGGCGCGATCAGCTCGGTCAGCGACTGGCGCAACGCCCCGCGCAACTCGGAAGCGTCCTTCAAGCCACCGAGCGAAACGCGCTCGCGCACGTCTTTGAGTAGATGCAGCGTGGCATCGACGCCCATATCGGCGGTCAGCAGCACGGTTTCCAGCTCTTCGTACAGGTCCTCGTCGATCTGGCCGCCGCCGAACAGGCCGGCAAGGTTCTTGCCGAGCTTGTCGCGCGTTTTGGCGAGGCTGACTTTGAGCCGCTGCGACCAGCTCTGGGCGGGGGGTGTTTCGGGCACTGCCGCCGGCTGTTCCGGCTCGGGGGCAACAGGGATTTCTTCGGGCTTCTTGCGAAACAAATTGAACATGCTTGGCTAGGTTCCAGCGCGCAGGCGCTAAAATGACGGGATTTAGTGGATTTTAGCGCGGAGCAGGCATGTCAGCACAGTACAAGAATCAGGTTCGTATCATTGGCGGGACATGGAAACGCCGTTTGTTGCGTTTTCCGCAGATAGACGGTCTGCGGCCGACGCCGGACCGGGTACGGGAAACGCTGTTCAACTGGCTGGGCCAGGACTGCACCGGGCTTGTTTGCCTCGATCTTTTCAGCGGCAGCGGCGCGCTCGCCTTCGAGGCTGCCTCGCGCAACGCCAGCAAGGTGGTCGCGGTGGAAACCGCCAAGCCGGCACTGGAAGCGCTGCGCAGCAACCAGGCCACGCTGGCTGCGAGCAACCTGGAAATCGTCTGGAGCGACGCCATGCGCTTTCTCGACAGCACGCCGCAGCGCTTCGACGTCGTGTTCCTCGACCCGCCATTCGCCTCCGACCTGCTGGCCGCCGCGCTGGAACGCCTGCCGCGCATCCTGAACGAAGGGGCGCAGGTCTATGCCGAATGTGCCAAGTGGCCGGAACTCGCCGGCTGGGAAATCATCAAAGAAGGCCATGCCGGGCAAGTGCAGTACGGCTTGCTCCGCCGGGCGGAGACCAGCATGTAAGCGACATGCTTACGCTTGATATCCCGCATGCAAACATGGGAAAATCGCCCCCAATCTGAATACCAGAGTTAATTACTAAGGAATTGCCGCCATGGCCCTGATGATCACCGATGAATGCATCAACTGCGACGTTTGCGAGCCGGAATGCCCGAACGGCGCGATCTCGCAAGGTGAAGAGATTTACCAGATCAACCCGGACCTGTGCACCGAATGCGTCGGCCACTACGACGAACCGCAATGCCAGCAAGTCTGCCCGGTCGATTGCATTCCACTCAACCCTGCGCATAAAGAAAGCAAGGAAGAGTTGATGGCCAAGTACAAGATCATCTCGGGCAAAGCCTGAGCTTTTTGATCAAACGCCCCAATGCCACGAGTTTGCTCGTGGCATTTTTTTTGCCAGGGCGCCAGCCAAGGCAAATTCTCCCGCTGATCATAAAAAGCCCCGCCTTGTTCGGGCGGGGCTTTCGTGAATAACCATCCTTGAATCAAATCTCTAGTGCGTATCGCCGCTGGTTTTCCAGTAGGTGCGGGTGCGCTTGGAGGTAATCGGCGGGCGGACTTGCTGCCCGGACAGGGGCGAACTGGTCGCATTCTTGTCGCGCTGGACGGCCCCGATCACCACCACCTGGGTTTTCCCCGCGATGGACACCTTCCCTGCCACCGGGGAAGGCGGCAAGCCCCCCCCCACAAAGATGGCCGAACGATCACCACCGCAAACCTTGCTGGAACCAATCGCACCGGAACCGTTGACGAGATTGACCCAGTAGCCGCGGGCCTCGCCCAGCGTGGTGCTGCACGAGTTCTGGCTGACCACGGGGCGGTTGGTACTGAAGGTCACCATACCGCCGATCACGAGCGATGAGGTCACGGTTTGCTCGCCGGTGCCGTTGGCATTGAGATCCATATACCAACCATATTTCGCCCCTGCCGGCAGCACGCTGGCGCTATCGCAGGTTGCCAGGCTGGCATCGGTTTTATTGATCATGTTGCTGCCGTCCAGATCGGTGACCGTATTGCGCAACGGATCGTCAAGGTAGACATAAAAGCGGTTGGTCACCGGCGAGGTGTAAGGGTAGCTCGCCGCCAGCGGATGCTCCCGGTCTCCGGACCCCATCGCCACGTACACCGTGTTTTTGTACGTCAGCAGCCCCGGGGGAAACAGGAACTTGCGCGCGCTGCCGCTGGTGGACGCAACCTTGCTGATGCTCCAGTTCGCCGAAGTCAGCGCAGCGTAATTGCTGCCCGGATTGGAAAAATCAATGCGGTAAAGGCTGCCGCCGGTATCCACGGCATAGGCAGCATCCACCAGGCCATCCTGGTTGATGTCAACCAGCGTGACATCGGCCGCGACACTGCGATCGGTGGCAAAAGAGCGCACCACTTCGCCGGTATTGCCATTCAGCACATAGACCGCCGCACCCTTCGGGCTGGAACAGGTCGAGGTGGCGCTGTCGGTATCCTCGCACGTATCGTAGCCGCCGCCGACGATCAGAACCGGTGTCGTGGAGGAATACCCGCTCAGAAAAGCCACATTGGGCGTGGACCAGGTCTGGCCGATGCCGCTCATGCCGCTGCTGCAACCGGTGTCATCGCCCTGATTGGGACAGCCCATTTTCCATTTGAAGGTCGGGCTCGCCGGCGTGCTGACATCGAACGCATACAGCATGCGCCCGCCCCGGCGCATTGCGGGGTAAATCCAGACCTGCGAGTTATCGGCATTCTGGTAAAGGCCGGTGGAGCCATCAAAGAAAAACGGCTTGGGCGTGGCCCCCGTAATCGCAGTGCCACCGGGCGGCGTGGGTGACGGGGTCTGGATCAGCGGTGAGTTATCCAGCAGGCGCTGCAAGCTGCCAAAGCTTTCCGGCGCAACAAAGGACCAGATTTCCGCCCCGGTCGCAGCATTCACCGCGCGATAAGTACCATCACCCGAGCCGTAATACGCCACGACGCCAGTGTTGCCACCGTAATCCACCGGCAATGGCCGCGAATGGATCACATCGCCATGAATGGATGGGCGGGCATTGCTCGGCGTAACGGGCGCCACGCCGGTGATTTCTCCGGTCACATCCAGACCGCGGATAAAATTGACAATGTTGGTGTTGACCGTGGAATTGCCCGACAGGCTGCTCACATTGCTGGTAGTGAAATCGACCAGATTGCTGCCGGAGAGCGTCTTCACGTTACGGCTGCCCTGCTCGCGCAGCATTTGCGCCACCCCGCCCTTTTCGACGGTGGGGCCATCCGGCGAATCGGAAAAGATGCCGGTCGTGCCGCACAAACCCTTGGCAAAATTGGTGTCGTCGCCGGCGATTTGCCAGGAAATGCCGGGCGAGCTGGCATCGGTGGTAAAGATGCGGCTCTGGTTATTGGTTGCGTCATACCAATAGCTGCCCGAATCGGTGGTCCACCAACTGACCGCGCAGGGTGTGATAAATCCGGTATTGGGATTGACCGCCAGAGCGCCATTCTTGTCGGCCAGGTCGGTTACCCCGTTGAAGACGCCCACCTGATAACGCTTGAGATTGCCGAACCAACGCGGGTGGTCGGTCGGATCGGGGCGGAACATGCCGATATAGACCTGGTTGACGTTCTGCGCGCGGTTGGTGGCCGAAATCGGCAACGAGGCCGAGGCGAAAACCGTGTTGACCGCCTGAATCTCGGCAAAGATCGAGGTCAGCGCCGTGACAATGGCGCTCTGGTTGGTCGCCGTAAAATACTTGCCGCCGCCGGCGCGCGCCATGCTCGACAGCAGGCCGCTCTGGGCCGGATTGGGCTGGGCATTGTAGACATCGATGGTGTAGGTGTTGATCTTCTGGAAGTTCTGGCTCTGCCCGCTCGGCACCGGCACGCCGGTCTGGTGCATCAGGCGCGCCCATTCGTCGGCGTTCAGCTGCCGGGTGTCGGTGGTGAAAGTGCCGGTGGGCACGTCGATCGTGGCATTGATATTGCCCAAGACTTGATAGCGCGCACTGCCTGTGGCGCATACCGGAGTTGTTGTCGCAGGCTCGCCACAGGAACAACCTCCCGTGTATTGGCTGGAACAAGAATATGCAGCGGTGCAGGCCGATGCGCTGCTGTAGCAGGCGCTCGTCGTACCGATTACGGTCGAGGAAGCCGGGATGCTCGTCGTTGCCACGGTCCGGTACTGCATGGTTTTGCTGCCCGAATCGGCACATCGGAACTCTTGGGTACTGGTATTGGCCGGGAGCGCTGCGGTACAGCTGTTTTGGTTGCCATAGGGATTGCTGGCGTTGGCGACGCACACATTGCTGGAACCCGTACCGCAACTGATCCAACTGCCATAGTTGGTCACCGTAGTGGCATTGGTCATGCCCGTCACCGTATACGCCGACGTGCCCGAAGCACAGACCGGCAACGCCGTGGTGGTGTCGGTGCTGCTATAGCTGCAACTATCGTAGCTCGAGCACTGTGCGGTGTAATCAGTCGGTGTTCCGCTCGGCGCGCTGGAGAAACAGGCCGAGGAATAGCCGAGGTTGGTGGAGGTTGTCTGCGTGGTTTGCGTGTATTGCGGCAAAGGCAACGGCGGAGTGACCGATCCACCCAGCGCGACCAGCGCAGCGGTATTGGCAGCATCGTCGGAAGCCGGCCCGCTGGAGTTCGGGTTGCCGATGAAGATGATGTAGTTGTTGGCGCAACTGGTATCGGTCGACAAAGGCGACTTGAAGCGGTTGTAGTTGCTCACATACCCGCGCGAATCGGCCAGACTGGAAACCACGTCGGCACTGGCGGCAAACGGGGTTGCGCCGGCGAAATAGTTGTAGGCGTCGTACAGGAAGTTGCCGTACGCCACATTCGAGTTCTGCTTTTCGGTATTGCCGTTGATGTCGTTGTAGATGGTGGTCAGCGTGCTGGAAAAATTCGCGCGGTTGCTGATCGCGGTATCTCCCTGCGCCTGCCCCACCGGGCTCACGGCAAAGCGCACATAACCGCCGTTGTCTGTGGCCGGTCCGCCGGTCACCAGTTCGAGCATGCCGACATTGATACTGCCCGGCAGATTATTGATCACTGTCTTGATCGCATCGACCTCGGCTTGCCCCTGCTGGATACCACCGGGCCAGTGCTGGTTTTGGCGCGACCAGTTCGAGGTATTGTCGAGCACGATCAATACATTGGGCGCGGCGCCCGGATTATTCTGCACAGTGAAAATATCGGTATCCATGGCCTGCGCCGGCCCGTTGGCCATGACCAGGGAGGCTGCCAGCCATGCAGCCTGCAAGCTGGCGAGGGCGGGGTGTTTTCTTGAAAAACGCATGATGTTCTCCTGTTTGCAGGCAATGACCCGGTTACGGATCAGGGGCAATTCGTGGTCATGTCGGTGGCAGCAATGCGCACCGCGACACCTTGGGTGACATTGACCGCGGTATTGGTGGCGCTGTCCACTGCCTGGGCATTGACCTCCCAAGTGGAGTTGGCGCAGAGCGAATCTCCGGTCACCGTGGCGCCGCTCACGCCAAAGGCTTGCTGGGTTTCCGTGGCACAGGCCAGATCGTCGGCCTTGGCAAAATCGAGATTGGCGGCGGGAATCGGCGCGGCGGCAACGCAGGCCGGCGCAGGCGTCAGGGTCACGGTGAAATCATTGGCCCCGTCGCCATTGCTGTCGACGCACATCTTGTTGGCGCCGCCATCGCTGCAGTTGCCGATGGCAATGGCCGCTGCCGGGTTCTGGGTGAAGTTGCTCGAATTGATGACGGTATCAATGGCCTGTTGCGCGGCATCAACGCCTTCATTTTTGTGCTGGGCATTGGCCACGATGATGGTCTGGTTCGCGCCCAAGTGGAAGGCGGCGACCGCCATCAGGGTCAGCAACACCAGCATGATCATGCCCATGACCAAAGTAAAACCCTTCTGCCGGGCAGATCCGGCGCTGTGCAGGCATCGCTTGTTCATTCCAGCCTCCCCGCTACATTGTTCAAGCGCACGGCAGAGGTGTAGAGGTGGCGCTTGTAACTGTCGTTATACGGGCCGAAAGTGTTCCCGCCGAGCACATAGCTGCGGGTATCGGTAAAGCCGCTCGATGTCAGGGTATTGCGCGCCAGCAGGTGGATTTTCACTGCGGTGACCTGGCGCCAGGCAGCGGCATCGGCCGGGCTCGCGGTATAGCTATCAGGCGAACCATCGTTGTTGGTATCGAGCCCGTATTCAAGCTGGAGCTGCTCGACGCCTTCGACCAGCGGCGAAATCGTGAAACTGCCGGCACCCAGTTCGGCAACCTTGAGCGTCGGAATGCCGTCACTCGCCTGATTGTTATCCGCTACAAAATAGATCCGGGTGTAATACGTGCGCAAATCGGCCGCGGTCGCACAATCTTTTTTCGCCAGGAAGGCCGGCGGGTTGGCCGAGCCGGTCACCGCGGCATTGCTGGTCGAAAACTCGCTGGCGGTCCGGCTGATGAGGATCTGGCTGGCGGCGCCCAGATTGTTGAGCTGGATACTGCAAAGCGTGGTCTGGAAATAGGTGTTGCGCGTGGTATCCACCGCATCGCACCCCGTCGCGCCGGCCACGCAGGTGCTGGCCCGGCGAACAACCAACACATCGCTGCCACTACGCAGATCGGCAAGCAGCGTGCCCAGGGCTGAAGGCAGCCCCGATGCGTTGTCATATCCCTGTACCGGCAGCATGATCGCTGCGGTCAGACTGGCCACATCGGCCTGGGCCGGATCGGGCACGCTGGCCGGCGTGGTCAGCCCAACCGGGCTGAATTCGCCGTAGTAGCCTGCCAGCCGCAGGTCATCAACGAGCGCCTGGGTCGCGTAGCGGCCATTCTCGATCTGCTGGCTGGTTTTTTCGGTTTCCTGGCGCACGCGGCTGTTGTTGGCGAACAATGTCGCCACCGCTCCCAGGATCAGCATGCCCAGCGCCATGGCGATCATCAGCTCGACCAGCGACAGCCCGGCTTGCCGGACCAGGCACGCTTGTCGCACCCGATCAGCGGAATGTGCTTGCGGCCAGGGTAAAAACATCTGCGGTAAGTGGCGTGTTTTCATGGTTCGGTTCAATTGCTCAAGTTGGCCACCGGAACAGTGCCGGCGATCACGCGCCGGTAGCTTTCGCCGCCATAGCTGTTTTGTCCGCAAGCAAGGCTTGGCACTTTCAGCTGGGACATGCCCTGCCAAGCCACCGAAACGCGATACAGCGGCGGGCTGGAACCGGCAACCAGCTCCACGCAGCCGCGCGCACCGACCATCGCGCCGATCGAAGCGCCCGACCCTGCGGCCTTTTCGCCAGCGCCTTTCAAGGCGTGATCCCATTCGCACTGATCCAGAGCCGCGCCGGCAAGCCCGCTGCATGAGGCCGGGATGGGCGTACCCAGACAGGCATCCGAGTTCGTGCCTAGCGGGCAAGTGGAGCTGGTAACGTAGCTCGCGGCATTGAGCCGGTTGGCGCTGATGCGGTTGACCATGTCCTGCAGCAGCAACAGGGCTTGCGTGCGCTGGAACGATTCGGTTTCGGAAGTCTGTATCTTGGCCTGCAAGCCGGCCAAGCCGAGCAGGCCCAATGCCAGGATGACGATCGTGATCAACACCTCGATCATCAAGAAACCCGCCTGGTTTCGTTTTCCGGGCATCGAAATGCAATGGGATTTCATGTTTCGCCTCAGCATCCTGAAGTCGTAACGGTCGCAATGCCGGTCAGACTGACCACCACACAACGAATCGCGCTGGTATCGCTTGAAGAAATCTTGAACGTCGCGCCGGCGCCTGTACTGATCCGGCCGGTACCCTGAAACACCACCGAAGTCGGCCCGCCGCTGATGCTCAGCGACGTGACCGGGCTGTAGGCCGACAAAATCGTGCCATCGCCCAACTGCACGCTCCAGCCATCCGTCCACGGCCCGCCCGACACCGTCGGCGCCAGCGTGATATTGGCATTGCGCTTCAGGGCTTCTGAGCGGGTCAGCACGAGCGAAGAGCGCAAGGTGGACGCCACCGATTTGACCTTCTGGCTGGCAACCAACTCGGTGAACGCCGGCACGGCGATGGCCAGCACGATGCCCAGAATCGCGATCACGATCATCATTTCGATCAGGGTGAATCCGCTCGCGTTGCGGGATTTCATGACATCACCACTTGTTGGAAGGCGTTTTGGCGCCGGTATTGTCGATGGACATGTCGCCATCTGCCACTTGCGAGCCAATGGCCGTGGCCGTGATGGTGAAGGTCGGCGGCGTGGCGCCCGTGGTAATCGCGATCGTGTAGTAATTCATCAAACTGCTGGGCACCGGGTCATTGAGCGCGGTGACAGTTGTCGCGTAGCTGCGGCTATCGGTGAAGTACTGCTGCTGCCGCTGGGCCAGATCCATCATGTAGGCCTGCGCATCCGCGCGATGCCCCTTGCGCAGATACTGCTGGTAATTCGGATATGCAATGGCCGCCAGAATGCCAATCACAGCCACCACGATCATCAGTTCAATCAGCGTGAAGCCGGCAATTTTCTTGTTCATTTTTTCACCCTCTTCATCCATCCGGTGTCAGGATGGCTTCACCATTCAAACCGACAAGCCGCATTGAGACTTATTACTAAATAAAGGATCGCTAATATTCCATTCCAATATAGGGCCGCCGGGGCGCGCCAACCAATTATCCTGACGAGCGTCCGTTTTTCTTACATGAGTGGTCGTTTCGTGAGCCCGAGTAGACAACCGGGCGGCTATTTTCCTTGATCAGGACGAATCCGGAATCCAGGCAAGGCTTGCATCTTCAACCGTTGCAAAGGAATGTTTTTGTGCGGGATTCGGCTGATTGGAGTAGCCAAGGCGATGAGGGCAATTCCGGCGTTCGTGGTCGCTGCTGAAAACTGCTGCCCGATCCCCAGAATTGGATTGAATGAAATACTGAGTCGGTGAAGCGGCAACGGATATGGGATCCTGGCGCCGCCAACCAAAAATAAAGCCCTGATTCAACAGGGCTTTATCTGAAAACTGCCTGGCAATTCGCTGATTCGAATCAAAACGGAATGTCATCCTCAAAATCATCGAACTTGGCAGCGGGCTTGCCGGCAGGTGCCGAGGCAGGACGGGCCGCAGCGGGCGCCGCCGATTGCGGCACCTGGTTGTATTCCTGGTTGAAATCTTCCGGACCGGATTGGCCGCCACCCTGGCCACGGCCGCCGAGCATCTGCATCTGGTCAGCGATGATTTCGGTGGTATAGCGATCGGCACCGGTATTCTTGTCCTGCCATTTGCGCGTTTGCAAACGGCCTTCCACATATACCGCCGAGCCTTTCTTGAGGTACTGCGAGGCAATTTCCGCCAGCTTGCCGTACATCACGATGTTGTGCCATTCGGTGCGTTCCTGCTTCTGCCCCGATTTGTCGGTGAAGCGGTCGGTGGTGGCAATGCTGAAATTGCAGACGGCGCCACCGGAGGGCATGAAACGGTTTTCCGGGTCGCGCCCCAGGTTGCCGATCAGCAGAACTTTGTTGAGTGATGCCATGTCAGTAAGTCTCCTCGATCAATTCTTTGGCGCCTGCTTCATCCCAGCCATCTTGCAGGACCTTGAGCAGCGCCACACGTTCTTCAGTCAGGACAACGGCTTCAACCACGCCGTCGATCCCGTGCAGTTTAGCAGAGAGCACAGCCGGTTCGCCTGCCCAGTTTTCGCCGATATGGAAGAGCTGCATTTTAACGGGTTTCGGCGCCTGCATGCCCAGCGCCAGCGCCAGCCACGCCATCACCAATACCGCGCAAAAAACAAATACCGGCGCACTGCCCCACTGGTGATAAATCCAGCCGGCCAAGGCAGACCCGACAAACATGCTGAGCGACTGGCAGGTGTTGTACACCCCCATTGCCGTGCCCTTGGCATCGACCGGGGCAATCTTGGAAATCAGCGACGGCTGGGTGGCCTCCAGGATATTGAAGGCAATGAAATACAGCACCAGCCAGAGCACGATGCTGGCAAGGCTCGGCAGCCACAGCGCCATGCCGATCTGCGCCAGCAGCATCAGGGCGATGGCAAAAACGAACACCCCCTTCAGATGGTGTTTCTTTTCGCCGTAAATCACGGCCGGCACCATCAGCACGAAGCCGCCCGACACCACCGGCAGATACACCTGCCAGTGATGCTGCAGATCCAGCCCGCCGGTCTCGGTCAAAATCAACGGCAACACGGTGAACATGGCCATTTGCGCCGCATGCAGCGCGAACACGCCATAGTTGAGCCGCAGCAATTGCGGGTGGCGCAGCACCGCCGGCAAGCGCGCACGGCTGGTTTCGGCATCGGAATGGAAACGGGTGATCTGGGGTAGCGGGATGTAATAGCGCACCGCCAACAACGCCAGCAACGCCAGGATTGCGGTCAGCAGGAAAATGCCGGGCAATCCGATCCAGGCCGCCAGCTTGGGGGCCAGCACCAAGGACACGGCAAACGTGACGGCAATCGATCCGCCGATCATCGCCATCGCCTGGGTGCGGTGCTCTTCGCGGGTGAGATCGGCCAACAGCGCGGTCACGGCCGCCGAGATCGCCCCGGCGCCCTGCACCGCACGCCCGAAGATCAGCCAGCCGATGTGATCGGCTAGCGCACAGATCAGGCTGCCCAGTAGAAACAGCACCAGCCCCAGATAGATCACCGGCTTGCGCCCGATCCGGTCCGACCACATGCCCATCGGCAACTGCAGCAGGGCCTGGGTCAGTCCGAAAGCCCCGAACGCGAGCCCGATCAGCACATGGTTGTTGCCGCCCGGCATGGCGCTGGCATACACGGCAAAGACCGGGAGAATGAGAAACATGCCCAGCATGCGCAGGGCATACAGCCCGGCAAGCCCGGTGGCGGCACGCAGTTCAAGAGGCGTCATCGCGGCCAACCTACATCAGCACGACGTCGTACTGTTCCTGCGTATAGGCATTTTCCACCTGCAGGTAGATCGGCTTGCCGATAAAGTCTGCCAGCTCGGCCAGACTGGTCGATTCTTCGTCGAGCAGCATGTCGATCACGTTCTGCGCGGCCAGGATGCGGTATTCACGCGCATTGAACTGGCGCGCCTCGCGCAGGATTTCGCGCAGGATTTCGTAGCAGACGGTCTGCGCGGTCTTGATCTCGCCGCGGCTCTGGCAGGTCGGGCACGGCTCGCACAGCACATGCGCCAGGCTTTCGCGCGTGCGCTTGCGGGTGATTTCGACGAGTCCCAGCGTGGTAAAGCCCGACAGCGTGATCTTGGTGCGATCGGTGGCCAGCGCTTTCTGCAACTCGTCCAGCACCGCCTTGCGGTGGTCCTCGTTATCCATGTCGATGAAGTCGACGATGATGATGCCGCCGAGGTTGCGCAGGCGCAGCTGGCGCGCGATCACATGCGTGGCTTCCAGATTGGTCTTGAAGATCGTGTCGTCGAAATTGCGGTGGCCGACGAAGCCGCCGGTATTGACGTCGATCGTGGTCATCGCCTCGGTCTGATCCATGATCAGATAGCCGCCAAACTTCAGATTCACCCGGCGTGACAACGCTTTTTCGATCTCGGCCTCGATGCCGTAGAGCTCGAACAGCGGGCGCTCGCCGGTGTAATGCTTGACCCGCGGCAGCACGTCGGCCACGAACAGCTCGGCGAATTCGGTCATGCGCAGGAAATTCTCGCGCGAATCGACCAGCACCTGTTCGGTTTCCGCGGTGACGATATCGCGCAGCACGCGCAGCTGCAGCGACAGATCCTGGAACAGCAGCGATTGCGCCGGCAGGGTCTGGGCCTTCTGGCGAATATCGGCCCAGATGCGGTTCAGGTAATCGATGTCGGCCTTAAGCTCGTCGTCGGCGGCATGCTCGCCCGAGGTGCGGATGATATAGCCCTGATGCTCGCCTTCGAGCAGCTTGCTCAAGCGCGCGCGCAGCAACTCGCGGCCGCCGTCATCCTCGATGCGCTGCGAGATGCCGATATGCGATTCCTGCGGCAGGAACACCAGGAAACGCCCGGCGATGCTGATCTGGGTGGAAAGGCGCGCGCCCTTGGTGCCGATCGGATCCTTGATCACCTGCACCACCACGCTCTGGCCCTCGTGCACCAGGCGCTCGATGCGCTGCGGCTCGTTCGGGTGCTGGCGCTGCTCGATCACATCGGCGATATGCAGGAACGCCGCGCGCTCCAGGCCGATTTCGATGAATGCCGATTGCATGCCGGGCAGTACGCGCTTGACCACGCCCAGATAGATATTGCCGACGATGCCGCGCTGCGCGCTGCGCTCGATGTGCAAATCCTGCACCACGCCATCGGTAATCGCGGCAACGCGGGTTTCGCGCGGGGTCACGTTGACAAGAATCTGTTCTTTCATAAATCCATTCAGCCCATCAGCGGCAACGCGAGATCGAGCAGTTCATCCCAGACTTCGCCCTCGCCTATGCCTTTGTTAAGTTCGTCGATGCGCGCCGCATGGGCGAGCGCTTTACGCAATTTCCCGGCGTTGATGCGCGGCAGTGCGCGCTCGACCAGTTTCTGTTTCTCGCCCCAGACCCGGTGCTCCTTGAACAGCTGGGACAGCGGGATATTCTCGCTGCGGCCCTTGCCGATGCGGTACATCGTGCGCAATTCCTCGGCCAGCGCCCACAGCACCAGGTGCGGCGCCTCGCCTTCGGCGCGCAGCCCGTCGAGCATACGGGCAAAACGGGCACGATCACCTTCCAGCAACGCCGCGCCCAGCTGAAATACATCATAGCGCGCCACATTGGTAATCGCGGCCTGCACATCATCGAGCGCGAGCGTGCCTTCCGGGTACAGCAGCGCGAGCTTCTGGATCTCCTGATGCGCGGCCAGCAGATTGCCTTCGACCCGGTCGGCCAGGAAAGCCAGTGCTTCCGGCGCCATGCGTTGCTTCTGCCGCGCCAGCCGGTTGCTGATCCAGTCCGGCAGTTGCGCGCGCTCGATGGTCTTCGCTTCGATCACTTCACCCGCGCCGGCCAGGGCACTGAACCACTTGCTGTTAAGCCCGGTTCGGTCAAGCTTAGGCAGTGTAATCAGAATAAGGGTGTCCGGCGGCAGATCGCGCGCCTGTGCTTCCAGCGTCTTTGCGCCTTCCACACCGGGCTTGCCGGTGGGAATGCGCAAATCGATCAGTTTTTTTTCGGCAAACAGGGAAAAAGAATTACCGGACATCGCCAGCCGCGACCAGTCGAATCCGGCCTCGACCGTCATCACTTCACGTTCGGCATAGCCTGCTGCACGCGCACTGTCGCGGATCAGCTGCGCCGCTTCCAGCGCCAGCAGCGCTTCATCGCCGTGAATCACATAGAGGGGAGCCAAGCCGCGCGTCAACGCACGCGGCAGGTCGTCCGGTTTCACTGCTTGGCCTTGTTGATTGCAGCGCTGACCCGGCGCAGCACCAGCTGCAGCACATCCTGTTGCATATCGCGCACCAGCGTGGCTTCTTCCGATTCATTGCTCAGCAGGGTGTTTTCATTCCAGGACAGCGTGCGCGCTGCGGTAACCGCGGCATCTTCCAGGACCGGCTCGCCCTTGTAGGTCGCCGCGAAAGTGAGCCGGTAATTCAGCCGGTATTCCGCCACCCGCCCGCTGTTGTTCAAACTGTAGACATCCTTGCTGTATCGCTCGTTCAGCACCCGGATCACGGTTTCGGACGGCCCTTGCCCAACCAGCTGAACGCCTTTGTAGCTGGCAAGGTAATCACGCAGCTTTTTGGCGGCAACGCCTTCGCCCTCCACGGCCACCTGAGTGAACGCCAGCTTGCCGCTTTCACCCGCGCCGCGCAGGTGAAAACCGCAGGCGACCAGCGCCAGGCAAAAGAACAGGGCAATCAGGATACGCATATTGGCTCGCATTGCAGCTCCGGAAAATCAGGCGACGATATTGACCAGACGGCCGGGAACGACGATCACTTTCTTCGGCGCACCGTTCACGAACTTCTGCACGTTCTCGTCGGCCAGCGCTGCGGCTTCGATCACCTCCTTCGAAGCATCCTTGGCCACCTTGATATTGCTGCGCAGTTTGCCGTTGACCTGGACCACGAGTTCGATCTCGTCCTGCACCAGCGCTGCCGGGTCGACCTTGGGCCAGGCCTGGTCGAGGATATCGGAGCCGGGCTTGAGCTCGTTCCACAGCGCATCGGCGATGTGCGGCACGATCGGCGAGAGCACCAGTGCGATGGTCTCCAGCGCTTCCTGCGCGACGGCCTTGCCGGCGTCGCTCTTCAGATCCGCCTTGGCAAACGCGTTGAGGAATTCCATCACCGCGGCGATCGCCGTGTTGAACTGCTGGCGACGGCCATAGTCGTCGGCAACCTTCTGGATCAGCGTATGCAGCTGGAAGCGCAGCGCCTTCAGTTCCGCCGGTAGATCGCCCGAAGTGTAGGCAGGAACGATGCCGGTGCTGATGTGGTCGTGCGCGAGTTTCCATACCCGGCGCAAGAAGCGGAACGAGCCTTCCACGGCCGAGTCGGACCATTCGAGCGTCATTTCCGGCGGCGCGGCGAACATCATAAACAGGCGCGCGGTATCGGCGCCGTACTGCTCGATCAATGCCTGCGGGTCGATACCGTTGCGCTTGGACTTGGACATCGTGCCGATGCCCTGGTAATCGACCGGCAAGCCATCGACGCTCGACTTCACCGACAGGATGCGACCTTTTTCGTCGGTTTCGGCGGTGACTTCTTCCGGCGCAAAGTATTCGATACCGCCCTTGTCGGTGCGGCGCGAGAAGATGTGGTTCAGCACCATGCCTTGAGTGAGCAAACGCTTGAACGGCTCGTCGTAGCTCACCAAGCCGAGGTCGCGCATCGCCTTGCTCCAGAAGCGCGAGTACAAGAGGTGCAGGATCGCGTGCTCGATGCCGCCGATATACTGGTCGACCGGCATCCAGTAATCGGCGCGTTCGTCGACCATCGCGTCGGCGTTGTCCGGGCTGGCATAGCGGGCGTAGTACCAGCTCGAATCGACGAAGGTATCCATGGTGTCGGTTTCGCGTCGTGCCGGCTTGCCGCACTTCGGGCAGGTGCACTTGAGGAAATCGTCGCGCTTCAGCAGCGGGTTGCCCGAACCATCCGGCACGCAGTCTTCCGGCAGTTTCACCGGCAACTGGTCGTCGGGAACCGGCACGGTGCCGCAATCGTCGCAGTGGATCAGCGGAATCGGGCAGCCCCAGTAGCGCTGGCGCGAAATACCCCAGTCGCGCAGGCGCCATTGCACCTTTTTCTCGCCGAGATTCTTGGCGATGAGGTCGGCGGCAATCGCATCGACGGCAGCGCTGTAGTTGAGGCCATCGTACTTGCCGGAATTGACGCAAGCGCCATCCTTGCTGCCGTACCATTCCTGCCAGGCATCGAGCGAGTATTCCTTGCCTTCCATGCCGACAACCTGATTGATCGGCAGGCCATATTTCTTGGCAAAGGCGAAATCGCGCTCGTCGTGCGACGGCACACCCATCACCGCGCCGTCGCCGTAGCTCATCAGCACATAGTTGCCGACCCAGACTTCGACCTGTTCGCCCGTCAGCGGGTGGCTGACGAAGATGCCGGTCGGCATGCCTTCTTTTTCCATGGTCGCCATGTCGGCTTCCATCACCGAGCCGTGCTTGCACTTCTCGATGAACGCGGCGAGTTCCGGGTTGTTTTTCGCAGCGTGCGTGGCGAGCGGGTGCTCGGCGGCCACGGCGCAGAAGGTCACGCCCATGATCGTGTCGGCGCGTGTGGTGAAGACCCACAGCTGGCCGGCTTCGCCGTCGAGCTCGTACGGGAAGGCAAAGCGTACACCGGTGCTCTTGCCGATCCAGTTAGCCTGCATCAGCCTGACGCGCTCGGGCCAGTGTTCCAGCTTGTCCAGATCGCCGAGCAGCTCTTCGGCGTATTGCGTGATGCCAAGGTAGTAGCCGGGAATCTCGCGCTTTTCGACCAGCGCGCCGGTGCGCCAGCCGCGGCCGTCGATCACCTGTTCGTTGGCCAGTACGGTCATGTCGACCGGATCCCAGTTCACGACCTGCGTTTTCTTGTAGGCGATGCCCTTTTCCAGCATGCGCAGGAACATCCACTGGTTCCACTTGTAGTAATCCGGGCTGCAGGTCGCGAGCTCGCGCTCCCAGTCGATCGCGAAACCCAGCGATTTCAACTGCAGGCGCATGTAATCGATGTTGTCCCAGGTCCACTTGGCCGGCGGCACCTTGTTGGCGATCGCGGCGTTCTCGGCCGGCAGGCCGAAGGCATCCCAGCCCATCGGCTGCAGCACGTTGTAGCCCTGCATGCGGTGATAGCGGCTCAGCACATCGCCGATCGTGTAGTTGCGCACGTGGCCCATGTGCAGCTTGCCCGACGGGTACGGGAACATGCACAGGCAGTAGTACTTGGGCTTGGAAGTATCTTCAATCGCCCGGAAAACCTGGTTTTTTTCCCACTTGGTCTGGGCGGCGGATTCGATAGAGGAGGGGGTGTAGTGTTCCTGCATGACGGGATCGCTAAGCTGCTTGTTTTCAAAGGAGCAATTATAGCCTGATGCGCCTCCGCGAAACCGCTTTCTACATGAGCATGCCTTACCTTCCGCCAATTCTGATAAATAACGTCAACGTATAAATTTATTTTTGAAATAATTTGTAATTTTCAAGTTATTTATCTATCAAGGTCATGGTATTCAAACCATGGAGATTCAACATGCAGGCAAACCGGCAACACGGCTTCACCCTCGTCGAACTGGCGATCGTTCTGGTCGTCATCGGGCTGATCACGGGGATGGCATTCAAGGGCAGGGATCTGATCGACGGGGCAAAAATCAAAAACGCCCAGGCGCAATACAACAAGGTGGCGACGGCCTTCAATGTCTATCACGAGAAATATGGAAGTTTCCCCGGGGACGGCTGGAGCGCCGCGCCCGGAACCGCTGTCACCGGCAGCACGGGAACCCGCAACGGCCTGCTCGATTCAGCCATCGAAACCGCTGCCGCACTGACCGTGCTGCAAAACGGCAATATCCTGACTCTTGCCGACACCCAAAGTGCGCTCGGGCAAGCCTGGACGATCTCGGATTCCTCCGCAGCAGCCGTCGCCCATTTCGACACGAACACCAATTACCTGACGGCGGGCGGCATCGGCAGCAACGCCGTGGATGCGCGCTATACCTGCCAGTTGGATCGGATCATGGACGACGGCGCACCCGACTCGGGCATCGTACGCAGCAGCGCAAACCGGGGAACGACTGCGGCCGGCGATTATGACAATAGCGTGGATTGTTGGAATCGGTCAGGACTCGTCAGCCTCGGCATTCGCATCCTGCCCTAGGCACGCATCACATCACTCCCCAGCCCGCCAGAGTGCGGGCTTTTTATGCGTCGCGCGGATGCAATATCTCGCGCAGCAAACCGGAGGTCACCCCTTTCTGCCGCGACAGTGCCAGTTCATTGGCTTGCGCCAGCAGGCGGTAGAGACTGGCCAGATCGCGCGGCGCATGGCGCAACAGGTAATCGGCCTGCTCGGCAGAGAGCTCGAAGCCCAGCTGGCGGGCGCGGCCTTGCAGAGCAAGGGTCTTGTCGGCATCGGACAACGGCTTGAGCTGATACACCAGCCCCCAACCCAGCCGGGTAGCCAGATCGGGCAACAGCGGCAACAGCATCGGCGGCAGCGGACCGCTGCTCAGTAAACTGCCGCTACCGGCACGCAAGGTATTGAAGTGGGCAAACAGGGTTTCCTGCCCAGCACGATCGAGCTGTTCGACGTTGTCGACGGCCAGCAGTGCATCGGGGGCGACCTCGTTCGGCAATTCCTCCCGTGCCGCATCGACCAGCAACGCGCTGCCGCGCCGCGCCGCTGCGGCAAGCAGATGGCTTTTTCCCACGCCAGCCTCGCCCCACAGATAAACGAAGCGCGCATGCGGCGCAGCACCCGCCCATTCACCGAGCTGGAACAACAGCTCGGCGTTTTCGCCGGGGGAAAAGTCGCTGAAAGGCTCGGGTTCCGGCAGTGCGAGATCAAGGACCAGCTGTTTCAAACCGGATCCCCGGGCTTGCGAGGAGGACTGGCCGCGCCCGTCCGGTAAAAGGGGCTGGCATGATAGTGGCGAACAAGGTGTTTGAGCCCGACATGCAACATGGCCGCCAGGGGCAGCGCCAGCAGGATGCCGATGAACCCGAAAAGCTGGCCAAAGGCCATCAGCGCAAAGATGACCGCGACCGGGTGCAGGCCGATGCGCTCGCCCACCAGCTTCGGGGTAATGAAGTTCGATTCCAGCGTTTGCCCGACCAGAAAAACCAGCAGCGTCGGCCACAGCCCCATCAAGTCGCCATATTGGGTAAACGCCGTCAGCGCGCCCAGCAACAACCCGGTGGTCGAGCCCACATAAGGAATAAACGTGAGCAGACCGGAGACAATACCCACCGGCAATGCGGCATCCAGGCCGATCAACCACAAACCGCCGGAATAGATCACACTCATCGCCAGCATGACGGTGAGCTGACCGCGCAGGAATTCGCCCAGCACGCTGTCGATGTCGGCCAGCAGGGTGGACAATCCCTGCGCATAACGGCGCGGCGCAAGCTGCAACAGGCGCGGCACGATCTCGCTGGCATCACGCAGGAAATAAAAGAACACCACGGGGGTCAGTACCAGATTGGCCACAATCTGCACGATGGCCATGCCCTTGCTGCCCAGGTCCTTGAGAATTTCCGGTACCGCGGCGCGCAGGCTGTCACTGTTTGCCGTCAACCAGGTGCGCAGATGCTCCAGATCAAAGGCGATGTTCACGCCCAGCCATGCCTGCAACTGGGGCAGCCAGCTCGATTGCGCCAGTGCGAACAGCTTGCCCAGCCCGCCGTAAAGTGCCTGCATCTGCTGAAACAACAGTGGCAGCAACACCAGCAAAAAGCCGCCGCCCAGCAGCAGCAGTCCGAGCAGAACAAGAATCACAGCCAGATTGGGGTTGATGCGATGGCGCGTCAGCCATTTTTGAGCTGGGTGACAGATATAAGTGAGTAAAATTGCGGCGGCAAACGGCGTCAAAATGGGCAGCAGCGCATAGCCGAGCCAGCCCAGCAAAAAAATGCCCGCAAGAATTGCCCACCATGCGGCATAGGACGAGCGTCGGGCGAGTGGGCTTTTCATGGCGGGATGCGGTAAAATCGCGGCTTTTCAAGGATGTGCCGATTCTAACGCATTCGCCCTGCTCTGGCGCATCCGGCCAACCCGCACCGAGGAACAACATGACCACCCCTAACCTCTCCTACCGTGATGCCGGTGTCGACATTGACGCAGGCGACCAACTGGTCGAGAACATCAAGCCCTTTGCCAAACGGACCATGCGCCCGGAAGTACTGGGCGGACTCGGCGGCTTTGGCGCGATGGTGGAAATCTCCAAGAAGTACAAAGAGCCGGTCCTGGTATCCGGCACCGATGGCGTGGGCACCAAGCTCAAGCTGGCGTTCGAACTGAATCGCCACGACACCGTCGGCATCGATCTCGTCGCCATGAGCGTGAACGATATCCTGGTGCAGGGCGCCGAGCCGTTGTTCTTCCTCGACTACTTCGCCTGCGGCAAGCTCGATGTACCGGCTGCGACCGAAGTGATCAAGGGTATTGCCGCCGGCTGCGAGCAGGCCGGTTGCGCCCTGATCGGCGGCGAGACCGCCGAAATGCCGGGCATGTACCCGGTTGGCGAATACGACCTTGCCGGCTTCGCCGTCGGCGTGGTGGAAAAAGCGCAGATCATCACCGGCAAGACCATCGGGCCGGGCGACGTGGTACTGGGCCTCGCATCCAACGGCGCACATTCGAACGGTTATTCGCTGGTGCGCAAGATCCTGCATCTGGCCGAAGCCGATTACGCCGCCGAATTCGAGAACGGCAAATCGCTCGCCGACGTGGTCATGGCACCGACTCGCATCTACGTGAAACCGTTGCTGAAACTCATGCGAACCCTGCCGGTCAAAGGCATGGCGCACATTACCGGCGGCGGCATTTCAGAAAACGTGCCGCGCGTGCTGCCGGAGAACACCGTGGCCCAGATCGACGCCAAGAGCTGGTCCATGCCCAAGCTGTTCCAGTGGCTGCAGCAAAAGGGCGGCGTGGCGCCGAGCGAAATGTATCGCACCTTCAACTGCGGCGTCGGCATGGTGGTGATTGTCGCTGCGGAACACGCAGCCGAAGCGACTGCACTGCTGCAAGCCGAGGGCGAAACGGTTTACACCCTCGGCGCGATCCGCGCACGGGTGGGCGACGAGCACCAAACGCAAGTAGCGTGAGGGGTGAAGAGCGAGGGGTGAGGAGAAAAACCACCACCCCATCGCTTTTCCTCCTGACTCCTCACCCCTAACTCTTCACGGTCGAATGAAAAACATCGTCATCCTGATTTCCGGTCGCGGCAGCAATATGCAGGCCATCGTCGAGGCCCGCATCCCCGGCGCACGCGTGGCGGCAGTCATCGCCAACCGCCCGGGCGCAGCAGGCCTCGCCTGGGCCCGGGCGCAAGGCATCGACACGGTCGCACTCGATCACAAGGGCTTTGCCGACCGCGCGGCCTTCGATGCCGCACTGGCGCAGACCATCGACCGCTATCAGCCGGATCTGGTGATACTGGCAGGCTATATGCGCATCCTGACCGATGATTTTGTCGCGCATTACGCCGGCCGGATGCTGAACGTCCATCCCTCGCTGCTGCCCGCCTTCAGCGGCCTGAACACCCATGCGCGTGCGCTGGAAGCCGGCGTAAAAATCACCGGCTGCACCGTGCATTTCGTCACCCCGGAGCTCGACCACGGTCCGATCATTGCACAGGCGGCCGTGCCGGTATTCGATGACGACACCTCCGAAAAACTGGCGGCACGCATTCTCGAACAGGAGCATCGCATCTACCCGCAAGCGGTACGCTGGTTCATCGAAGGCCGGCTCAAGCTGGAAAACAGTCGGGTGGTACTGAGCGGCGCACGGCCTTCCATGGAAGCGCTGCGATCGCCGGCAGGCTGAGCGCATGCCACTACGCCCATGGCTGCGACGCACCCTGTGGGGCGCGTTCATCCTCTCGCTGCTGATGCATGTCGCCAGCATTTTCAGCGAGGAAATCTACGCCTGGCTGACCCAGCCCGAGTTTGAACAGACCGAACTGAAAAAACCGACCCGGAAACTCAAGGCACAGACACTGGAGGAAGAAGCGCAAGCCGCACTCGCAGGCATCAAGCTCCCGGAGACACTGCAAGTTTATTTGCGCCGTCCACAGCCCCCCAAGACTGCGAAAAAGCTTGCTCCCAAACCGGCGCCAGCAGCACGGCCATCCCGCGTTATTGCATCGGCCCCGCGACCGGCAGGCCCAGTGATCGTCTCCGAAACCCTGCCAGCGCCCGAGGCAAGCGTTGTAGCGAGCCTGCCGGCGGCCGTGCCCCATGCACCCGCAAGCATGCCGCAAATCGCCAGTGCCCCGGCTGCTCGCCCGGAGGAAAAGCAGCCCGGTCAGGCACTGGCACGCTTTCCCAACGAGCTGAAAATCACTTACGTCTACGGCATCATCCCGGGACACATGACCTGGAAAATGGTCAATGGACACTATGATTTACAGCTAGAAGGCAGCTTTCTGTTCAGTTCGCGCATTTTTCACAGTAGCGGCAAGGTCGACAAAAACGGCGTCACACCGGATCGTTTCGTTGAATACCGCAATGGCAAGCCTGATCCGCATTATCAGGTCGACTTTGACTGGAACATGCTCACTGCCGAGGTCGGGGAACCAGGCAAGCGCAAAACGGAAGCGATCGCCGCCGGGGACCAGGATATTTTTTCCACCGCCTTTCATGTCGGACTGATCGGCGGTACCAAGCCTGAGCAGACCTTCTCGATTTTCTCCGGACGGCGCAAATATCCTGACGCGCACTTGATGCTGGTTGGGGAAGCCAAGCTACGGCTCGGGGAAAAGGAAGTCGACGCCCTGTTGCTGCGCGGTGAATGGGGGGACCGGAAGGTGGATTTCTGGCTTGCACCCGAGTGGAACAACATCCCGGTACGCATGACCATCGTGCTTGGCAAAGAGCTTAGTATCGACCTGTGGGCCAATGAAGTCAGCATCGAAGGGAAAAAGGTGCTGGAATGGGTAAAACCTCAGAGCAGGCACCCTGGCGAGCGCAGCAGCAACAAATAAAGTCGGCCAGATACAACAGCAAAACAATCGCGGAAATTGTCCGCATTCGAAACAGGAACACCATGAATCAAACGCAATTCTCCGCAGTCATCGACGTTCTGGCCTCCACGCTGGGTTTCACCAGCCCGGCCGACGGCGTGATCTCGCGCCACTTCCGCGACAATCGCAAGCTGGGCAGCCACGACCGGCACATCGTCGCGGAAACCGTTTTCGGTATCCTGCGTCACCTGCCGCAGATCGAGTGGCTGGTCGGCGAAATGCCCAGTCCGCGCCAGATCCTGCTGGCCTGGTATATCGGCATCGAACGCAAGAATCTGCGTGAGCTGCCGCCCATCTTTACCGATGACGACCGCAAATACGCCAGCGGCCTGAAGGCCAAGTCGCTGAAGGATGCGCCGCTGGCGGTGCGCGCCGCACTGCCGCAATGGGTGGCCGATTCGCTGCTCGCCAGCGGCAACAGCGAAGAAGACCTGCTGGCGCTCGGCCGTGCCCTGCTCGAACCGGCGCCGCTGGATCTGCGCGTGAACACGCTGAAAGTGCGCGACCGCGAAGAAATCATCGACCGCCTTTCCGCCGCCGGCGTTGATGCCGAACCCACGCCACTGTCGCCGTGGGGGCTGCGCGTGGTCGGCAAGCCTCCGATCAACAAAACCAAGGTGTTCGAAGAAGGCCTGATCGAAGTCCAGGACGAAGGCAGCCAGTTGCTGGGCCTGCTGGCCGGTCCCAAACGCGGCCAGATGGTCACTGATTTCTGCGCCGGTGCAGGCGGCAAGACCTTGCTGCTGGGTGCGATGATGCAATCTTCAGGCCGACTGTATGCGTTCGATGTTTCGGAAAAGCGCCTCGCCAACCTCAAGCCGCGCCTGGCGCGCTCGGGTCTTTCCAATGTGCAGCCGCAGCTGATCGCCTCGGAACACGACCAGAAAATCAAGCGCCTCGCCGGCAAAATGGATGTGGTGCTGGTCGACGCACCATGTTCGGGCCTGGGCACGTTGCGCCGCAACCCAGACTTGAAATATCGCCAGACCGCAGCAGGCGTTGCCGAACTGAATGCCAAGCAGGCCAGTATCCTGGCATCCGCCGCGCGCCTGGCCAAACCGGGCGGCCGCTTGATCTACGCCACCTGCAGCCTGTTGCGCGAAGAGAACGAGGCCATTGTCGAGGCATTTCTGGCCGAGCACCCCGAATTCAGCCTGGTCGATGCGCGCGAGCAGATGCCGGAGAGTATTGCTTCCCTGCTTGAAGGACCGTATCTGAAACTATTGCCGCACAAACATGGAACGGATGGCTTTTTTGCCGCATTACTGACGCGAAAATAACTTAAAAATACAAAATAATTAATTTTCAAGAAACAATCCCGGGAAAACGTGCTAACTTATCGCAAGAAAGCACTTCCGGGAAAGTTTTAATTGGACTCAATTAAATTACTTTGTAAGTACTTGCTGCTTGTTCCGCTTCTTGCGGCTTGTTCTGCTTCGCCTGGACTGCCACAGCAAGCCGGACGCCACCTCAATCCGCCCGCACCTTCAGCCGCCGCCATTCCCAAGCCGGTCGCCCTGTTGCCGGAACCCGGCAAACCCGGTCCGGCCCCGCGCACCGAAACCTTCAGCGTCGTCGTCAGCCATCTCGCCGTCAATGACCTGCTGTTTGCCCTGGGGCGCGATGCCAGAATCAATGTCGATATCCACCCCGGCGTCAGCGGTCATGTCACGCTCAGCGCCATCAACCAAACCTTGCCGCAAATCCTGACGCGCATCAGCCAACAGGTGGATATACGTTGGTCGCTGGAAGGCGATACCCTCAGCGTCAGGCCGGATATCCCTTACCTGAAAACGTATCGCATCGATTATTTCAACATCGCCCGCAATACCCGCTCCAGCGTCAACATCGTCAACTCGGTCACCACCACCGGCAGCACTACCACCGCGGGCAACAGCTCGAATACCGCCATTGAAAGCGAAATCCAGCACCAGTTCTGGAAACGGCTGGAAACCAACCTCAAGGAATTGCTGGGCATCCATCCCGACCAACCGCAACCCGTTGCCAACACGGCGCAGCAAGCCGGCCAGATTGCCCGCCCTGCCATGGCCAGCAGCGACATGGCCTCTGCCCTGGTGATCGCCGACCGCTTGGCCAAGATCGAAAAGACCGTGGCGCAATCGGAAAAAGCGGCTGCGGAAACGGCTGCGCTGCAATCCAGACAACCCGCCAGCGCCGGCAAGCCCGCAGAGCCGACCGAGAAAAACCTGGTCATCGTCCATCCCGAAACCGGCACCCTGACGATACGCGCCCGGCATCAGGCCCAGCAAACGGTGGCCGAGTTTTTGTCCATGGTCCAAGCGGCGGCGCAACGGCAGGTCATGATCGAAGCGACCGTGGTTGAAGTCGCACTTTCGGATCAATACCAGTCCGGCGTGGACTGGACCCGCGCAGCAACTGGCGGTCATTGGTCGGCCGGGCAAATTCTGAGTAGCTCCCGATTCAACAGCAGCCTGCTGGGCCTAGTGAGCTATGACAGCGGGAGCTTTGGCATCACGCTAAAATTCCTCGAACAGTTCGGCCGCACCCGGGTGCTGTCCAGTCCGAAAGTCATGGCACTCAACAATCAGACCGCCGTGATGAAAGTGGTCGACGAACAGGTGTATTTCCGCCTGAAAATCGAAGAGGACAAGAATGACTCGGGCGTGGTGACCAGCCGCACCTATACCAGCGAACTGCATACCGTGCCGGTCGGACTGGTGATGCAGGTTACGCCGCAGGTCGCCGAATCCGGCGCGATCATGCTCAATGTGCGGCCCACGATCACCAATATCAGCAGCTACGTGGAAGATCCGGCCGTGGCCATTGTCTCGGCCACCGGCAATCTTGGCGTCAAAAGCCTGATCCCAAACCTGCAGGTGCGCGAGTTCGATTCCACCCTGAAGATTCCGAGCGGACAGATTGCCGTACTGGGCGGCCTGATCCAGGATTCGCAATCGAATGAACGCAACGGCTTGCCCGGGCTTTCACGCCTGCCGTTACTGGGAGACCTCTTCAGCTACCGCGACGACAAAGTGAAGAAAATCGAGCTGGTGATTTTCCTGAAACCCGTTGCCATCAAGGAAGGCGGTCTGGACGGAGAATTGGCGAACTTCAGGCAGTTTGCCGCCGGCCCGGATTTTTTTGCCCAGCCGCAGGACCATGAGCTCTCGGCCTTCCGCAGCGGCAACCTGCCATTGCCTGCCCGGAGCGCCCAATGAACCTGCTCCAGGCATTGAAACAGGCCGAACAGCAGGAAACACCCGGGGAAGGGGCTGGCACGCCGGCATATCCCACGCTGGATTTCCCCCTGCAACCTGATCTGCCAGCGCCAATCTCCGCCGACTCCATCAAGCCGGCCAAACCATTGCCTGAGCCGCCGCCAGTTCGTACTTCGCCCGACATGACCGCGCCGGGGTCCACTCCGCCCCTGCCGATCAACCCCGGCAGCACCGGGCAAACCGGCAATCCGATCAGGCTCACCCCGCGCATCAAGCCAAAACACCGCCTCTCTCTCTGGCTGGGAGTGGGTGGCGGCGTCCTGCTCGCAGGCATGGGCATCTGGTTCTGGTGGCAAATGCAGACGTTGACCCCGCCGGCAGCCCCGCTCCCCATAGTGCGCGCAGAAAATCCCGCGCCTTTCCCCGTAGCCTCTACGGAAGCCGACGGGAAAGAAGAAGGCATCCCGCCTGCGGCGTCATCACCGCCCCCGCTGCAGCCTCCCTCCTTGCGCGCAGCACCAATGCCATCCCGGAAACCGCACGCCCAGCCGGCAGCAGATGTCAGGACTGCCTATATCGAGCCTCAAGCCATACCAACCAACTTGCCGCAAATCGAGCGCAATCGGGTTGAGACCGGCATACCGGCGGCGCTGGAGGCCGCCTGGCAGGACTGGCAACGGGGGGACCTGGCCAGTGCTGAAGAAAACTATCGCCGCATGCTGGAGAAGGACCCGCGCCACCGCGATGCGCTGCTTGGACTCGCCGCGATTGCGGCCAGGCGGGGACAAACGGCCCAGGCCACGCAGGCGTACCAGCACCTGCTGGCACTCAATCCGCAGGATGAAGCCGCACGGACAGGGCTTCTGTTGATTCGTCCGGAAGCAATGTCAGAATCGGCCGAAGCGCGGTTGCTGCAGCACGCCGAACAGAAGCATTCGCCGCAGATCCTGGCGCAGTACTACGCCGCCCGTCATCGTTGGCACGAAGCACAAGAACAGTACTTCCGCGCCTTTGTTCACACCCCGGACAACGCCGATCTGGCTTACAACCTGGCGGTCAGCCTGGATCACCTGGGCCAGGCAAAGCTGGCGGTCGAGCACTATCGCAAGGCGCTTGCACTTGGGCACGGCAGTTTCGAACACGCCGTCGTGGCGCAACGGCTGGCCGAACTGGTCGGGGCATCACGATGAACGCGCCCGCCATCAAGCCGCCGCTGGGCCAGTTGCTTGCGGCCAGAGGCCTGATTACGCAGGATCAATTGCACATCGCCCTGTTAGAGCAGCGCCGTTCCGGCAACCCGCTGGGCAAGACGCTGGTTATGCTGGGCTTTGTCTCTGAAGCGGTATTGCGCGAGGCATTGTCGGAAAACCTCGGTCAGCAAAGCATCGATCTATCCAGGTTCATCGCAGATCCCGCTGCGCTCTACCGGGTGCCCAAAGAATTGGCCAAGCGCCTTAAAATCCTGCCACTGGCCCTGGATGCCGACGCCAGGAAATTCACGGTCGCGATGGCCGATCCCAACAACCTGGCGGCACACGACCAGCTACGGCAGCAACTGAAAGAACCGTTCGAGTGGGTGATCAAGATCGCCACCGAATCGGATATCGCTCACGCCATCGACCGGCATTACGGGGTAGAGCTGTCCATCGACGGCCTGCTGCACGAGATCGAAACCGGCGAGATCGATTGGGCGAGTCTCCCGATGGCGACGACCGGATACAGCCAGCCGGTGGTGCGCCTGATCGATGCGTTGCTCGCGGATGCCGTCGCGCAAGGGGCATCCGATATCCATTTCGAACCGGAACAGTCGTTCGTGCGTATTCGTTACCGCATCGACGGCGTCCTGCGCCAGATCCGCGCGCTGCACCGCAGCTACTGGCCGGCCATGGTCGTACGCCTGAAGGTGATTTCGGGAATGAACATCGCAGAGACCCGTGCGCCGCAGGATGGCCGCATTTCGTTGACGTTGGCCGGACGCGCACTGGATTTTCGTGTTTCCGCGCAACCGATCACCTGGGGCGAGAACATCGTGCTGCGCATCCTCGACCGCCAGAAGGGACTGCTGCCACTGGAAGGCCTGGGGCTGGGCGCGGACAACCTCGCGCGCTTGCGCCTGATGATCGCGCGCCCGGAAGGCCTCTTGCTGGTAACCGGGCCGACCGGTTCGGGCAAGACCACCACGCTGTATTCGATCCTGAATCACCTCAATACGCCCGAAATCAACGTCATGACGCTGGAGGACCCGGTGGAATACCCGCTGGCGCAAATCCGCCAGACTTCGCTCAACGAAGTGGTGAAGATGGATTTCGCCACCGGCATCCGCTCGATGCTGCGCCAGGATCCCGACGTGATCCTGGTCGGCGAAATCCGCGACCAAGAGACCGCAGAAATGGCCTTTCGCGCCGCCATGACCGGACATCAGGTGTACTCGACCCTGCACACGCCCTCGGCCATCGGCGCGATCGCGCGCCTGCGCAACCTGGGCATCGAGGCGGAGATCATGGCAGGCAATATCATCGGCATCGTGGCCCAGCGGCTGGTGCGCAAGCTGTGCCCGCATTGCTGCACACCCTATGCACCGGACAGCCTGGAGCGCCGTCTGCTGGCCGTGCAGGATGAGCAACCGATTACCCTGCTGCGCGCCCATGGCTGCAACCAGTGTGCACATACCGGGTACCGGGGCCGCTTGGCCGTGATGGAATTGCTGCACATGAACAGCGATCTTGCCGAGTTGATCGCCCAAGGCGCCAGCGCGCGCGAGATCACCCGGGTGGCCAGCGCGACCGGATTCCGCCCGATGACCGACTATGCCTGTCGACGGGTCTTGCAGGGCGAGACCTCGCTCGACGAGATCGCGCGCGTGGTCGACCTGACCGGCCGGGTGGCATGATGCTGTACCGTTACCGTGCCATCGACGAGCAGGGAAAGATCGCACAGGGGCGGCTGGAAGCTGCCAACCTGGCCGATCTGGAACAGCGCCTGGCGCGAATCGGCCTCACGCTGATCCGCGCCAAGTCAGGACAGATTATCCGCGCCAACGCAGGCAAGATACATCGGCGCGATCTGATCACGTTCTGCTTTCACATGGAGCAGTTGAGCCGCGCCGGCGTGCCGCTGCTCGATGGCTTGCTCGACCTGCGCGACAGCATTGAACACCCGCGTTTTCGCGAAGTCATCGCCAGCCTCGTGGAAGCGATCGAAGGCGGAAGCTCGTTCTCGCAAGCCTTGGCCGCGCATCCCGCGGTATTCGATAGCGTATTTGTCAGTCTGATCCATGCCGGGGAAACCAGCGGCGAGTTGCCGCAAGTGCTCAAGCGCCTGACGGAAACCCTCAAGTGGCAGGACGAACTCGCCGCGCAAACCCGGAAAATCCTGCTGTATCCGGCCTTTGTCGGCCTGCTGGTGCTGGGCGTACTGGCGTTCGTGATGATTTACCTGGTGCCCCGCCTCGTCGAATTCATCCAGGGCATGGGCCAGACCCTGCCGCTGAATACCCGCATCCTGCTGGCTGTATCCGATTTCTTCATCCACCACGGCTGGATATTGATCGCTTTGCCGCTGTGCTCGCTGCTGCTGGTCAAGTTGCGCCTTGTCGCCAGCCCGGCGTTCCGGCGGCAGTTCGATGGCTGGAAGCTGCGCCTGCCGCTGCTCGGGCCGATCCTGCACAAGATCATTCTGGTGCGGCTAGCCAACGTCTTCGCCTTGCTGTTCGCCGCGGGGATTCCCGTTCTGGATTGCCTGCAGATTGCGGTGGGCATCACCGGCAACGCACGGATTGCCGAGGCGCTGGATCGTCTGACACAGCGCATCAGTGAGGGCATGAGCATCAGCGCCAGCTTTGAGGAAGCGCAGTTGTTCCCGCCGCTGGTTCTGCGCATGTTGCGCGTGGGTGAAAACACCGGTGCGCTAGATACCGCACTGCTCAACGTGGCCTATTTTTACGACCGTGACGTGAAGGAATCGATCGCGCGCGTCCAGATCCTGATCGAACCCGCCCTCACCGTGGCACTCGGGCTGATGCTGGCCTGGATCATGTCCTCGGTGCTGGGTCCGATTTTTGACACGCTCGGCAAAATCAGATGAACACGCCCACCCTCATTCTCTTGCTGACGGATCATCATCTGGGCATCCACCAAGTTAGCCGCAACACGTGCGATGTGATTGCGGAACTGGCTCTGGACGAAGCAGGGCTGGCAGAGCTGCGGAATGTGGCACGGCACTGGCACATGGCACGTTTCCATATATTGGTCGATCTGGCCGAAGAAGACTTCCAGTTCGAAACCGTTCCCCATCTGGGCGGCGCCGACCAACGCGCCCTGTTTGCCCGCAAGCTGGATCAGCACTACCGCAGCACGCCTTACCGGCGCATTGTGCTGCGCGGCAGACATGGCAAACAGGACCGGTTGCTGCTTTCGGCACTCACCCGGCACGAACAACTGGATCAGGTCATGGCCACGCTCTCGGCGGAACAATGCGCCGTGGCCGGCATTCATTCGGTTGCGCTGGGCAGCGTTGAATTACTGCGCCTTGACCGCTCCCACCTGCTGCTGGTTAGCCATACGCAAACAATGTGCTGGCGCCAAAGTTATTTCACGCCGGAGGGCTTGCGCTTCAGCCGCCTGGGCCAGCCTCCTTCGGAGAACGCGGGGTCCTCGCATGCAACAGGCATCGCTGAATACACGCTTCGGATAAGCCAGTATCTGAACACGTTGCGCACCTTGCGGCGGGATGATGCGCTGGCCGTGGTTCTGCTGACCGATGCGGACGATCCTCCGCAACTGGGCGATACGTTCAGCCAAACGCTGCAAGCGCAAGCGCCGCAGATTCACGTCCATGTCGAGCCCGTCGCTACGCTGGCCGTCATGCTCGGCTTTCCGGATAACTGCAACAGCTGGAAAACGCTGCTGATGCTGGCCATCGCCCGCGGTCAGATCCGGGATCATTACCTGCCCCAAGCAGCAGGGCGTTTTCACCGGTTACGCCGGCTGGGGCGCGGTATCAACTGGAGCGCCGGCCTGATTTTCCTGGCCGGATTGCTGCTGGCCTGGCAAGGTTATGCGGAAAATTTGCGCCTGCAAGCAAGCATCGAACAAACCCGGTACGCACTGCGCAGTGCAGAAGCCGACAAGCAAGAGGGTGAAGCCCGCTTGCTGGCGAACGGCAGCTCGCCCGTGGCAATGAAAGAAGCCGTTGATCTCTACCGCGGATATCTGGCCGACTGGCCGGATGTCGAATCCACGGCCCAGGCGCTGAGCCGGATCCTGGCCGATTTTCCGCTGCTATCCATCGAACACTTCACCTGGCAAGCCCGCTCCGGTGCGGATATCCCGACACCCATGGCGGGCAATATTGCCATCCCCGAAACGATTGAGCGGCGCGGACAGATCGTCGAGCTCTCCGGCCATATCGAGGCTTTCGACGGAAATTACCGGGCCGCACTCGAACAGATTGCCCAGCTCCAGGCGCGACTGGACAGGCTGCCCCACACGACCACAACACTGCTGAACGCCCCGCTGGATATTCGTCCGCAAGGCAGCATCGCCTCGCAGGAGAGCAACATGGCAACCGCCCGGTTTGCATTGCGGATCATCATCACCCCCGTGGCGGGAGGCGCGCGATGAGCTGGCGCGACTGGCCCTGGCAAGATGCCAGCGTTATCCAGCGCAGCCTCGCTTGGCTGCTGGCATCCCTGTTGACAGTGACATGCGGCCTTTTGTTCATTCACGGCATGCTGCAAGACGCTCGCGCCCAGTTGCGCCCGTTGCAAACACGGCTGGGCGCATTTCGCGCCGCGGCGGACAGCGCACGGACCGCCTGGCTTGATCTACGCACGAACCAGCAACGCTATCGCACGCTGGAACAGCGCGGCATGATGGGTGGGAAAGAATACCGGCTGGAGTGGGCAGAAAAGCTCGATGCGCTCCAGCGCACGGAGCCGGCACTTCATTTGCACTACCGCATCGAGCCCCAGCGCTTGCTGGAGAACAGCAAACCCGCTGGCGGTTCCGCACTTTTTTCCAGCCGCATGACGGTCAAGTACGCAGCCATGCACGAAGAGGACTTTTCGCGCGTTCACCACGAACTGGGCAATCTTCCGGGCTGGCTGGCTCCCGCTCGCTGCGTGATCAACCGCCCGCTGGAATCCGGTGCGGCGCTGGCGGTCGAGTGCGATTACGAATGGATTTCCATTGCCCCGAACGCGGGGACGAAGGGCAAGGAAGGCCCGGAACGATGATCTACCGCGCGGGCGTTATTTTGCTGCTGTTGCCACTCGCCGCAGCCCAGGCCGAGTGGGGCCGCCTGTTCTACACGCCCCAGCAACGCGCCATTCTGGCGCGCCCCGCGTCCTTGCACGCATCCGGACCCGCCGGATCAAACACTAGCGCGCTGCACTATTTCAATGGCGAAGTCCATCGCCCCGGTGCCAAGCCGCTGCGCTGGATCGACGGTCAACTTGCCCCGGCAAAGCCACCCAGCGCTGTCAAACCGGGCGAAAGCTGGGATGCCGTCAGCGGCGCGGTTTACCCCGCCGGACGCAGGCCGGACCGGGAGTAATTCCGTGCGCCGGGTTCGATCTTGCCCATCCCAAGTCCGCTTGCACGGCGCGGCGTTGTTGCTGCTGATAGCCATGCTGGCCGTCATGCTGTCGTTTGCCCTGATCGGCGCCTACGGCAGCCAGCGCAACCCGGCCAAGCAGGCAGAAGTCACTGCGCAAGCACTCGCCCAGGCTAGGCTGTCATTAATTGCCTGGTCGCTGTCGCAAAAAGCCACCGGCTACAACAAAAGCCGCCCCGGCGAGCTGCCCTGCCCGGACCTGCACACGCCGGGCGATGAAAACGCGGGCTGGCCCGCCAGCACCAGCGACGATACCTGCAACACTCAGGCCCGCCGCATCGGGCGTCTGCCCTGGAATACGCTCGGCCTACCCAAGCTGGTCGATGGTTCGGGCGAAACCTTGTGGTACATGGTGCTAAGTCCGTTCCACGACAGCAACACGGCCGCGCTGAACAGCAGCACACCCCGGCCCTACAGCCTGCGCGCATATGCCAACAGCGGTTCGGTCGCTTACCCTGCGGCAATCGCCATCATTTTCGCGCCCGGCAGTGTACTCGCGGGTCAATCACGCAACACGCCCAGCCAGCAACTGGCGCCCGCCAACTATCTCGAACGCTATGGCAGCTACAACAACGCCAGCACCAACCCGGCCACGCTGCGCCTGAACGGGCCACTGGCCGACGCCAGCGGCAAATCTCTCGTCAACGACCAGTTGGTGATCATCACCGCTGCCGACCTGCTGCCCAAGGTGTTACAACGTGCGGTAGTGGAATATCCGGTCGCGCTTAAGCAGAAATTTCCTGTGCCGCCGTACCCGAACGCGCAGGAAGGCAGCTGCAGCGGAACGCCGCCCAACGCGGAAATGTATGGCATGGATTCCAACTGGATGAACCGCAACGATTGGGAAACCCTGCTGCACTATGACTGCGCCAGCATGAGCATCCAGAAGAAATGATGCCCGTGAAAAAACACTGGATATCCGCATGAAAAAACAGCCCGGCTTCACCCTGATCGAACTTTCGATTGTCCTGCTGGTCACCGGTTTGCTGTTGAGCGGCATGCTCGGCGCCTACCAGAGCCAGACCGAAGCCAGCCGGATCAGGGAAACCCGGCAGGCGATGCGCGAGGCGCGCGAGGCGATCATCGGCTTCGCATTGAGCCGCGGCCACCTGCCATGCCCGGCCAACCCGGCGCTGGCCAACAGCGCTGCCGCGGCCGGGCAGGAAGTGCGCAGCGGCGCCACGGGAAGTTGCACTTACCTGGATGGTGTCCTGCCTTGGGCCACGCTCGGCGTGAAAGAATCCGATGCCTGGGGCAAGCGCTACAGCTACCGCGTGACCGACTATTTTGCCGATGCCAGCAATGCCAGCATCGGTCCCTCCGCCACCTGCACCCCTGCCGTGGATCCGGCGGTGTCTTTCGCCATTTGTTCGGTCGGCGACATCACGATCCTGCCGCAGGCAGGTGCACTGGGCGGCATTCCATCCGTGGCGGTGATCGTCTCGCACGGCAAGAACCTGCGTGGCGCGTATGGCCCGCAGGGCGGCGCACGGCTGAGGGGTCTTGCCGGTGACGAGCAGGAAAATGCCGACGGTGACGCCAGTTTCGTCGATCACCCGTTCGCCCACGATGCCAACCCGCTGGCTGCGGCCTATTACGATGATCTGATGGAATGGGTTTCCCCGAGCATCCTGATCGGCAAGATGGCCACCGCCGGCCGGCTGCCCTGAGAATCCGCGCCATAAATAGTAAATTACTATTACAACATTTAAAACGATCAATTTGATTGATCAAACTCGCCTGGTTTACAGTTCATCCCATCGGTAGACAACAAGTCCACCGAACACCAACCAGGAGAAAAACCATGAGTTCCTTGATCAATACCGAAATTAAACCGTTCAAAGCCACCGTCTACCACAACGGCAAGTTCAGCGAGATCACCGAAGCAAGCCTCAAGGGCAAGTGGTCCGTGGTGTTCTTCTACCCGGCCGACTTCACCTTCGTCTGCCCGACGGAACTGGGCGATCTGGCCGACCTGTACGCCGAATACCAGAAGCTGGGCGTGGAAATCTACTCGGTCTCGACCGATACCCACTTCACCCACAAGGCCTGGCACGATGCCTCGGACACCATCAAGAAAATCCATTACCCGATGGTGGGCGACCCGACCGGCACGATCACCCGCAACTTCGGCGTGATGATCGAAGAAGAAGGCCTGGCGCTGCGCGGCACCTTCGTGATCAACCCGGAAGGCGTGATCAAGGTCAGTGAAGTACATGACCTGGGCATCGGCCGCGACGCGAAGGAGCTGCTGCGCAAGGTGCAGGCCGCCCAGTACGTCGCCTCGCATCCGGGCGAAGTCTGCCCGGCCAAGTGGACGCCGGGCGCAGCCACCTTGGCCCCGTCGCTCGATCTGGTCGGCAAGATCTAAGCGATATCGCCGCGCAGTTCCCGGACCTGTTCCGGGAACCGCGCCGGATTCCAGCGCAAAGGCGCCCGTGCAATCCCCGTTGGCGCCTTTCCATTGCAATTCATCTGCTGAAGGATAAACACCATGCTCGATACCGCCATCAAGACCCAGTTAAAAGCTTACCTGGAACGCCTCGTGAACCCGATCGAGCTGGTCGCCTCGCTCGATGCCAGCGGCACGGCGCAGGAGATGAGCGAACTGCTGCAGGAAATCGCCACGCTCTCCGACAAGGTCAGTGTGCGCGAAGACGGAAATGCCGCACTCAAGCCATCGTTTGCCATCGGCCGCCCGGGCGAAGCCGCGCGGGTGAACTTCGCCGGCATACCGATGGGTCACGAATTCACCTCGCTGGTGCTCGCGCTGCTGCAGGTCAGCGGCTATCCACCCAAGATCGAGGCCGAACTGATCGAACAGATCCGCACGCTGCCCGGCAATCAGCGTTTCGAAACCTTCATTTCGCTCTCGTGCCACAACTGCCCGGATGTGGTTCAGGCATTGAACCTGCTGGCCGTGCTAAACCCCGGAATCAGCAGCGTGATGATCGACGGCGCCGCGTTCCAGGACGAAGTCGCTGCGCGCAAGATCCTGGCGGTGCCGACCGTGTTCCTGAACGGCGAGCCGTTCGGCCAGGGCCGCATGACGCTCGAGGAAATCGTGGCTAAGCTCGATACCGGCGCGGCCAGCCGCGAAGCCGAGAAAATAGACCAGAAGGAACCATTCGACCTGCTCGTCGTCGGCGGAGGACCGGCGGGTTCGGCGTCGGCGGTGTATGCGGCACGCAAGGGCATCCGCACCGGCGTGGTGGCCGAGCGCTTCGGCGGCCAGGTGCTCGACACGATGGCGATCGAGAATTTCATTTCGGTGCAGCGCACCGAAGGGCCGAAACTGGCGACCGCGCTCGAGCAGCACGTGAAGGAATACGACGTCGACATCATCAACCTGCAGCGGGCCAAGGCACTGGTTCCGGCGGAGAATGGTGGACTGGTCGAAGTGCATCTGGACAGCGGCGCGGTGCTGAAAAGCAAGACCGTGGTGATCGCCACCGGCGCGCGCTGGCGCGAAATGAACGTGCCGGGCGAGCGCGAATACCGCGGCCGTGGCGTGGCCTACTGCCCGCATTGCGACGGCCCGCTGTTCAAGGGCAAGCGCGTGGCAGTGATCGGCGGCGGCAATTCCGGCGTGGAAGCCGCGATCGATCTGGCCGGCATCGTGGCGCATGTGACCCTGCTCGAGTTCGACAGCGCGCTGCGCGCCGATGCGGTGTTGCAGGCGAAGCTCGCCAGCCTGCCCAACGTCACGGTGATCAAGAGCGCGCAGACCCGCGAAGTCAGCGGTGACGGCAATCAGGTCAACGGTCTGCTGTACCAGGACCGCCTCAGCGGCGAGAACCACCGCATCGAGTTGGAGGGCATCTTCGTGCAGATCGGCCTGCTGCCCAACACCGACTGGCTCAAGGGCACGCTGGCCTTGTCGCCGCGCGGCGAGATCGAAGTGGACAGCCGCGGGCAAACCTCGTTGCCGGGGGTCTTCGCCGCCGGCGATGCGACCACGTCGCCGTTCAAGCAGATCATCATCGCCATGGGCGACGGCGCCAAGGCCAGCTTGGGCGCATTCGACCACCTGATCCGCAGCGCGGTGCCTGCCTGAACCCCGGAAAAAGAAATCAGCCCTGATCGGAAGATCAGGGCTGATTGTTTTCAAACATCGGAATTACAGCGTTCAGTTCCGGCCGAACTTCACCAGCGCCAGGCTGCCGAGCAGGTTCGGGAACAATTCGACCTTTTCACCCGCATGCAGCACCTGCTGTTCTTCGATCTTCATGCCGAGCTTGCCCAGCAGGCGGTCGAAATCGCCCAGCGTGCAGAAGTGGATGTTCGGCGTGTTGTACCACTCGTAGGGAATGGTTTCCGAGACCGGCATGCGTCCGCACAGGATCTGCCAGCGGTTTTCCCAGAAACCGAAGTTCGGGAAAGTGACGATGCCGGTTTTCCCCACGCGCAGCATCTCGGCCAGTATGCCCTCGATATTGTGCATGGCCTGGATCGTGAGCGAGAGCACCACGTAATCGAAGCTTTCCGATTCGAACGCGGACAACCCACTTTCCAGATCGGACTGGACCACATTGAGCCCCTTCTCGACACAATGCACCATTTTGCTGACATCGATTTCGACGCCGTAGCCGGTAATCTGCTTCTCCCGGGCCAGCGCGGACAGCAACTCGCCATCGCCGCAGCCTAGATCGAGCACGCGCATTCCCGGCTTGATCCAGTCGGCCACACAACGCAAATCGGCGCGCAACTTGTTCATGGGTTCACCTCCGCGGCAATCCGGTTGAGATAGGCACGCATCACCGCGTGATAAGGCGCATCCTCCATCAGGAACGCATCGTGACCGTGGCGCGATTCGATTTCGGCATAGCTGACGTTCTTGCGCGCATCGAGCAGGGCCTTGACGATCTCGCGCGAACGCGACGGCGAAAAGCGCCAGTCCGAGGTGAACGACACGATCAGGAAACCGGCCTGCGTGCGTGCCAGCGCTTTCGACAGATCGCCGCCGAAATCGCGCGCCGGATCGAAATAATCCAGCGCCTTGGTCATCAACAGATAGGTATTGGCATCGAAAGTGCCGGAGAACTTGTCGCCCTGGTAACGCAAGTACGACTCGATCTCGAACTCGACATCGAAGCCGTACTTGTATTCGCCCGAGCGCAGCAGCCGGCCGAATTTCTCGCCCATGCCGTCGTCGGAAAGATAGGTGATATGGCCTAGCATGCGCGCAAGGCGCAGCCCGCGGCGCGGCACCACATCATGTTCGTAATAATCACCGCCGTGGAATTCCGGATCAGTCAGGATCGCCTGGCGCGCCACGTCGTTGAACGCGATATTCTGCGCGGTCAACTTGGGCGCCGCCGCAATCACAAGCGCATGGCGCACCCGCTCCGGGTAGGCTACGGTCCAGCGCAAGGCCTGCATCCCGCCCAGGCTGCCGCCGATCACCGCCGCGAATTTCCCGATGCCGAGGCGATCGGCCAGCCGCGCCTGCGTCTCGACCCAGTCGCGCACAAGCACCAGTGGAAACGCCGAACCGAACGGCTTGCCGGTTTCCGGATTAATGCTCGAAGGCCCGGTCGAACCGTGACAACCGCCGAGGTTGTTCACCCCGATCACGAAGAAGCGGTTGGTATCGATCGGCTTGCCCGGCCCGATCATGTTGTCCCACCAGCCGGCCGATTTGTCGGCTTCGCTGTACTTGCCAGCCAGATGGTGATTGCCCGACAGCGCATGGCAAACCAGGATCGCATTGGAATTGTCGGCATTGAGCTGGCCGTAGGTTTCGTAGACCAGCTCGTAGCGCGGCAAGGTGATGCCGCTGGCGAGGGTCAGTGGCTGCTCGAACACCGCTTTATGCGGAGAAACGATGCCAATGCTATTCGAAGAATGGGTTTCTGACATTTCACTCACTTGTTCAAATTCATGTGACAATTCAAAACTTGTTTCGCACCATTCGATCACACAACCTTCAGATCGGCCGTAAAATTTTTTAATCGGCTTCAATCAGAACTAATTAGCATGTCGCGTTTGATGCCAACAATAGAAAGCAAACCAAATCAAAGCAAAGGGCTTGCCGTCTTATTTTGAAAAATTAAACTGGTGGGATTATACTATCCATCTCTACCTCTCCGGCAAACGTCTCAAGCTTAATCAGTTACTTGCCTCTCTGTTTTTTGCATAATTCAGAAATTCACAGATATTGCTTCCACATAGCATCGGGGAAATATTTCTTATTTCCTGCTCTGACCAATTCCACCATTCGACATCAAGCAATGCATTTCTGATCTCTTCATCAAATCGCCACTTGACATGCCGTGCAGGATTACCAGCAACAACGGAATAAGGTTCAACATTTTTACTGACGACGGCGCCAGCCGCGACAATAGCACCATGCCCTATGGTAACACCAGAGAGAATAATGGTATTCGAACAAAGCCATACATCGCTACCGACAATCACATCTCCACGACTGAACCCATAGCCAGAAATATTCCGGGCTTCTTCCACCATTGCAGGGAATGGA
>Ga0316604_10000481_pt1 | contig 48251 bp, 40 predicted proteins | sample OWC_soil_day20_C_FD_207650 | JGI IMG/M metagenome (GOLD analysis project Ga0316604, IMG submission 207650) | Wetland soil microbial communities from Old Woman Creek delta, Ohio, United States - OWC_soil_day20_CT | ecosystem: Environmental > Terrestrial > Soil > Wetlands | place: USA: Ohio...
TCCCGAACTGGTGATTCTCGACGTGATGCTGCCGGGCAAGGACGGTTTCGAGGTCTGCCGCGCGATCCGCGAAAAATACAAAGGCGTGATCCTGATGCTGACGGCGCGCGACGAAGACCTCGACCAGATCCTCGGGCTCGAACTTGGCGCCGACGACTACATCGCCAAACCGGTACAACCGCGCCTGCTGCTCGCGCGCATCAAGGCCTTGCTGCGCCGTTCGCCGGTTGCCGCCACGGTCGACGAAAATGGCGAGCTCGATCAGGCAACACAGCTGGCTTTTGGCAACTTCTCAATCAGCCAGGCGACGCGCAGCACCCAACTGGGCGACGAGACCATCGACCTGACCACCGCCGAATTCGACCTGCTGTGGTTGCTCGCGCGCCACGCCGGCAGCATCCTGTCGCGCGACGATCTGTTGCAGGAATTGCGCGGCATCGGCTTCGACGGCCTCGATCGATCGATCGATGCGCGAATTTCGCGCCTGCGCCGCAAGCTCGGCGACGATCCGGAAAACCCGACACGCATCAAGACGGTCCGCGGCAAAGGCTATCTGTTCAGCAAGCATGACTGGCAATAGTCGCAATAACCGGCTACTCGACATCATCGAGCGCTACAAGCCGGCCCCCTGGCGCGGCCGCTACAGCCTGTCGCGCCTGTTTTTCAATTTCTACCTGCTGGTGATGGGCTCCTTTGTGGCCATCGCCTTCTTCGCCGATTTCGTGATCTCGACCTCGGTCAAGGGAATCACCGACGACTACACCAGCCGCTTCATGCGCGGCACCATCGTGCTGATCGAGGAAGACCTGTTTCGCAAACCGCGTTCGCAATGGCCGAAGGCGATCAAGGTACTCGGCGAAAAATTCTCCTACAAGCTCGACATCGTCGAACGCTGGACGCTCAAGCTGCCGCCCAAACAAGCAGAGAAGCTCGACGCCGGCGAGTTGGCGATCGACTCCGAAGGCGACATCCTTTACCACCGCCTCAAGCAGACGCCGCAGGTTCTGGTGGTCGGTCCGCTATCGCCCGACGCCAACCCGGATCGTCCGCGCGCACTGCCGCTCGAACTGCGCATCCGCCTGCTGACCTGGAGCCTGATCGGCCTGTGCCTGGCGATCGCCGTGTGGTTCTGGGTACGGCCGGTCTGGCGCGACCTTGAGGCGCTGCGCCAGACCGCGCGCGCGCTCGGCGAAGGCCACTTCGAAACGCGCTCGCCGCCGGCGCGCAGCAGCGCCTTCGAGCTGCTCACCGAAACGCTCAACGGCATGGCTGAACGAATCCAGCGCCTGATCGCGACGCAAAAGGAAATGGCCAGCGCCATTTCGCACGAATTGCGAACGCCGATCGCACGCATGCGCTTTGCGCTCGAAATGCTCACCGAAACCGACGAGCTCGCCGAACGCGAACGCTTGTGGCAAATGATGGAAGTCGATCTCGACGAACTCGACAATCTGATCGACTCGAGCCTGACCTATTCGCGCTTCGAGCGCGAACAACCCGAGCTTCACCTGTCGCCGGTCGAATTCGCGCCGTGGCTTGAGGAGGAAGTCGAATCGATACGCATCCTCGGCCGCAGCCTCGAACTGACCGTCGATGGCAGCGCGCTGCCGGCCGCACTGCGCGTCGAGCTCGACCTCAAGAGCATGCCGTATGCGATCACCAACTTGCTGCGCAATGCGATCAAGTACGCGCGCTCGAAAATCGCCGTCAGCGCTGAAGTCGTTGGCGACCATATCAGCGTTCACGTCGACGACGACGGCATCGGCATCCCGGAAGAAGAACGCCAGCGCGTGTTCTTCGCCTTCACCCGGCTGGATCGCTCGCGCGACCGCGCGACCGGTGGCTACGGCCTGGGCCTGGCCATCGTCAGGCAGGTCATGGAACAGCACGGCGGCTCGGCGACCGTCGCCGCGTCACCGCTCGGCGGCGCGCGTTTCACGCTCAGTTGGCCGGTGTTACAAAACGTCACGCAATCCTGACGAACGAACTAAAGACACGCACGCTTCGCCCCACTATGATCGCCCGATCCGGTGGTGATCAAATCGATGGAGAAGCCCGACATGTCCGTAGCCCAAAGCAAGCAGGTTCGCGATCGCTTTCTCGGCCATTTCTCCGTCAGCTCCTGCTTTTTCGCGACCGGCCGCCGCTCGGCAGAATTTTCCCCATGCGCTAGCGGCACTTTGCCGTGCCCCGGAAAGAACGACGATTGATTACCATGTCAGCGCCGCGCACGACGTTCCCGATGGCCGAAGGGGTCGGCATCTTCGTCGGCGTCGTAGCTTGGTATCTGCTCACCGACGGCCACATCGAAGCCATCCGCGCGCTGCTCATCGCCTCGGGATGCTCGCTCGTCTGGTTTGGCCTGCGCTGCTGGAAAAACAGGCGTCGCTAATCAGACCGGCGCGTCGCGCAGGATGCGCACTTCGTGTTGCGGGAACGGGATCTCGATACCGGCTTCGCGGAACGATTTCCAGATCGCCAGGCAGATCTCCGAACGCACGTTGCCGGTGCCCGCTTCCGGGTCGGCAACCCAGAAGCCCAGCTCCAGATCGATTCCGCTATCGGCGAATCGGGTGATCAGTACACCCGGCGCCGGATCGACGAGCACCCGCGGCATTCCCTGCGCGGCGCCTGCCATCAGCGCCATGGCTTTTTCGAGATCGGCGCGGTAGGCGACCTGAACACCGACGGTGACCCGGACCTGGGTATCAGTAAATGACAGATTGCGGACGATGTTGTTGACCAGATACTCGTTGGGGATGATCACCTCGACGCCGGTCAGCGTCCGCAACACCGTGTAGCGCGTGGTAATCTGCGTCACCGTCCCCGACGTTTTGTCGTCGACGGCGACCAAGTTGCCGAGCCTGATCGAGCGGTCGAGCAACAGGATGAAGCCGCTGACATAATTGCTGGCGATCTTCTGCAGGCCCAGCCCCAGGCCGACCGCCAGCGCACCGCTGAAAACCGAGAGCGCGGTGACGTCGATGCCGACCAGCGACAGGCTGCACAGCAGCGCGATCACCGAGAGGACCGCCTTGGCCAGTCGCGCCAGCACCTCGCGCACATTGGCGTCCATTTGCTGCGCCGCCATCAGTCGATTCTCGATCAGGCTGGCGATCCACAGTGCCAGCAGCAGCGTCACGCCGACCGTCACCGCGCCATGCAGCAGCATCCACAAATTGAGCGTCTGCTTGCCGACTGAAAAGCTCACCTGTTCGAACATTTCGATCAGCGGATCGTCGAGCCCGGTGATATTGAGCACCACGCCGCCCCAGATCGCTGAAGTGATCAGTCGCTCGAACGAGGTTAGGAAGCCGCCGTTGGAAAAAACACAGCGCAGCACATAGACCAGCACCCTGACCAGCGCCCACGAGACGAGCAACGGAATGGTCAGATCGAGCAGGCTGAGATGTCCCACCTGCGCGGTCTTGAGCGCCTTGCGCAGAATCAGCACGAAGAGCAGCGCGAGCACGGGGAAAAACATGCGCTTGAGGCTGCCGACGCCAAATGCGCGCAGCGCGCTCTGCCCCGATTTTCCGTAAAGGCTCTGCTGCTGGCGCAGGCGCGACGACAGCCCCCACGAAACCGCCAGAATCAGCGCCAGCGCCAGTACCTCCCAGTAAAACACGGGGTGCTGCAAATCGCGCCAGAACTGACCGAGCAGTGCGAAGATCTGTCTTTCGCTCATCGGCGCGACCGGCTAGCGGCGTTCCATGACGGCCGCGAAGAAGCCGTCGGTACCATGGCGATGCGGCAACAGACGCAAGCGATCGCCGCCGTCCGCGTCGCCATCGATTTCGATTCCCTGCTGGCGCAGCACGTCGGTCGCCGACTGCGAAACAAACTCAGGATGCGCGGCCAGAAAGGCCGACACCACTGCGTCGTTCTCGGCGGCGAGCAGGCTGCAGGTGGCGTAGACCAGGCGGCCGCCCTGCTTCACCAAAGCCGACGCGGCGTGCAGGATCGCCGCCTGCTTGACCGTCAGTTCGGCGACGCTTTGCTCGGTCTGCCGCCACTTGAGGTCGGGGTTGCGGCGCAGCGTGCCGAGCCCGGAACACGGCGCGTCGACCAGCACGCGATCGAGCTTGCCGGCGAGCCGCTTAATCTTGACGTCGTTTTCCGACTCGATGCGCACCGGATACACGTTCGACAGACCGGAACGCGCCAAGCGCGGCTTGAGCTTGGCCAACCGTTTCTCGGCAACGTCGAAGGCGTAGAGCCGGCCCTGCGAGCGCATCAGCGCGCCGAGCAGCAGCGTCTTGCCGCCGGCGCCAGCGCAAAAGTCGGCGACCATCTCGCCGCGCCTGGGCGCCAGCAGGAAGCCGAGCAGTTGGCTGCCCTCGTCCTGAACTTCAAAGCTGCCGTCGAGGAACAGCGGGTGGCGCGAAATCGACGGCTTGCCGGAAAAACGAATGCCGAGCGGTGAATAGCGGCAGGCAGCTGCCGCCAGTCCGTCAGCGTTGAGCCGCGCCAGCACCGCGTCGCGCTCGGCCTTGAGGACATTGACGCGCAGGTCGAGCGGCGCCGACTGATTGAGGCCAGCGGCCAGCGCTTCGAGTTCGGGGGCGTCGAACTGCGCCGCCAGCGTCGCGTAGAGCCAGTCGGGCAGATCGAGGCGAACCGCCGGCGGCAATTCATCGAGCTTGACCGCCTTGGCCTGCGCCAGCCACTTGCCCTCGACCTCGTGCAGCACGACGTCGAGTTCGCGCCGATTGAGGCCCTGAACGCAGGCCAGCGTCGCCAGCAACAGCCGGCGCGAGGTCACGTCGTCGCCGCAGCGCGCCGAGAGCGAGCGCTTGCGGCGCAGCACCGAATAGACGGTTTCGGCGACGAAACCGCGATCGGCGTGACCCAGCTCGCGATTCTGGCGAAAGTAACGCGAGACCACCAGATCGGCGGGGAACGTCGAGCGCAGCAGTTCGGAAAGCAGCGCTTCGGTATGGTTGAACAGGGCGGGGGTAAAGCGCATGGATCAATGGTCCTTGTAATAAAGCAGTACGGCGTACGCCACGGTCAGCGAGGCTGGGGATCTTCAAGCGCATCGCCGACCTGGATTTTGGTCGCGACCTGGACAAAGCTGTCGCCCTGGCCGTCCACGTAGCGAATTTTAACCGGCAGCAGCAGATAATCATAAGCTAGCCACAGTTCGGTCGAATTTTCCCCCGGTGTTCGCAGGTGCAGGGTTCGCATCCGCCCCGCCGGCAAGTCGACGTCCTCGTCGCCGAGCACCTCGAGACGGTAGATTTCGTACTTCTTTCCGGTCGCGATCGGCAGCGCGTCGCCGGCCTCGGGATGATCGAGAAAGCCGAGCTGATAATTGAACGACAGGAGGTCCTGGGCGCCCTCGTCGAGCGGCTGCGCGCCGCGGTCGGCGACGCGAACGGTCATCGCCTGCCAGTCGAACGCCGCCGTCTCCTTGGTCGGCTGGCCGTTGCGGCGAACGGCAAAGCTCTGCGGCTGCAGGCCTGCGCCGGTGATCAGGCCGCGGCTTTCCATCTCGATGCGGATCGATTTGAACAGCCAGACCAGGCCCGTCGTTTCGGCGACCGACGTCAGGCGATAGTGTCCGTCGGCAATCGCCCACTCGTGCTGGGCAAAACCGATCTCGAAATTCGAGTCGCCGCGATCGACGCGGTAACGGATCATTCCGCGCGGCGGTAGGCGCGCACTAACCGGCGCAGCGACAGGTTCCGGCTCGACGGCCGGCGCGGTAGCCGGCGGCGCGGGTTCGGCGATGGACGCAGGGGCCGCCGGAGCGACGTTGTCGGGCATGGACAGCGGCGATTGACCAGGAACGCTGAGCACCGGCGACGCGCTGGCCACGCGCGCCACCTGGCGGCGCGGCGCTTTCGCCTTGATCGGCTTTGGCGGCGCGAGCGTCGCCGCACGTTGCGGCGGCGGCAGAGGCGCCGGTTTGAGCTCGACCATCAGCGGCGGTGTTTCGACTTGCTTCGACAACTCGAACTGCGGCCCGAACAGGACTGCAACGTGAATACCCAGCGACGCGGCAAAGGCCAGGATCAGGACGAGCGGCATGCGAGGATCAAACGCCCCCGGGCGAAATCAGCGCGCTGTCGCCGTCCTGTGGCGCCGCGCAGACCACCTTGCCGTCGGTGAGCTGCAGGCGGCCTTCGGCGAACCAGCGCACGGCCAGCGGGTAGACCCGGTGTTCCTGCGCCAGCACGCGTGCCGCGAGCCGAGCCGGGTCGTCGCCGTCGACCACCGGCACCGCGGCCTGCGCGATGATCGGCCCATGATCGAGCGCCGGCGTCACGAAATGCACAGTACAGCCATGCACCCGCACACCTTCGTCGAGCGCGCGCTGGTGGGTGTGCAGTCCGGGGAAGGACGGCAGCAGCGACGGGTGGATATTGATCAGCCGCCCGGCGAAATGAGCAACGAAGCCGTCGGAAAGGATGCGCATGAAACCGGCCAGCACCACCAGATCCGGCGCAAAACTGTCGATCGCCGCGGCCAGCGCAGCGTCGAACGCTTCACGCGAGGAATACAATTTGTGGTCGACGACGCGCGTTGCCACGCCCGCGGCGGCGGCGGTGGCCAGCCCCTTGGCGTCGGGCCGGTTGGCCAGCACCGCCGCGACGCGCACCGGCAGCACGCCGTCGGCGACGGCTTGGAGCAGCGACTCCATATTGCTGCCATGGCCGGAGATAAGAATTACGATTGATTTCATTAAAATCCCAATGCGCTGACCGGCAGGAAAACAGCCGTTGCCAGATTTTGCGTAAAACGTGTGACGGCCCGGCCGTGCTTGTCGGCGACGACCCTCGATAGAAGATCCAGCAGGCCGATGACGCGGCCGAACTCACGCTCGAAACTCAGGTTGGGGTTGTTCGGATCGAGTTCGTTGGACAGCAGCAGCGGCTCGCCGCGCGCATTTCGCGTCGACGACATCTTCCACAGCGCGATCTCGATGTTGCGGGCGCAATTGTAGAGCTTCTGCTCGTTGAGGTCATCGAGCACATAGAAATCATCCTTGTGCTCGAAAGCCGCATAGACCATCCCGAGCAGCCCAGCCATCACGGCCAGCACGCGGTCGCCGTGGTAGTTCGGGCTGAACGCGAAAAGCGCCGCGGCGCCCTCGCGCCGCCCCTCGAGCTCGATGAAGTCGACGCCACCGGCAAACAGCCGATCAAGCGCCGCGTCGATGCCGGACTGCCCGGATTTCTTCCACTCACGCGGATTGCGTCGATAGAGCTTCTCGGCGACGCGACGCAGACCAGCGATCACCTCGGCGCGGTCAAGATCGATGACGCGGTCGATCTCGGTCTTGGCCAGATAACGCGGGTCAAAACGCGTCTCCTTCTGACCGCTGGCGCCCGTGCGGGTCGCACAGGCGGCGGGCAGAAAAGCCAGCACGACGAGCAGCGAAGTCACCAAAGGTTTGACCATGGCGCATGATAGCGCACTCGCCACCGAGCGCCAGGATCGGCCGTATAAGGGGCCGACCCGGGCGCCGTTCAGTCAGTTCTCGCTGACCAAATAGAGCGCGGCTTCGTGGTTTTCGCGGTTGGCCGCGACGATGATGTCGCGCTTCTCCTCGTGCAGCACATAGACATTGCTCGGGCCGACGCCTTGATCGATAACTTCAGCGGTCAGTTCGAGCGGTGCACGCCGGCTCGGATGAACATAGAAAAGCTGCTGCTTGCCGCGCCGACAGCCGCCGATGAACACCGGCTGACCGGCGAGCGTCGCGCCGACGACCACGTGATAGAACTCGGTGACCTCGGGATGCTCGTAGATCTTGGTAAATTTACCGTCGATCTTCTTGTAGACGCGGAAGTAAGTCCCGTGGAACGACTCAATGGTGGCAAATTCGAGTTCGCCGTCGCCGTCGATATCGATCGCAGAGATGTCGCTGATCGGCCAATCCATGAACTGTTCGACGCGCCACTCGCCGCCGGGATGCGCCGGTGGCGTGACCTCGAAAGCGCCCTCTTCGCAGGTCACCAGGCCGTGCATCACGCCGTCTTTAAGCAGACGGCTGTAGCCGTGGTTCTTGGTCAGGCCGCTCTTGAGCACGCGCAGCTCAAGCGGCCCGGGGCCGCCATATTCGCCGACCCAGATCTGCCCCGGATGATCCCAGTCGGCGACCGTCTTCTTTTGGGTCGCCAGCGTACAGGCGATGAAATAATGCCGGTCGCCGACGGCCAGCAGATCGAAGCGGTGAACGTAGGGCAGATCGATGACATCGCTGACCTCGTAGCCGCCGGCCGCCAGCGGGCGCACGTGCACAATCTTGGCGCCCTCCCAATCGTACATCCGGAAAAATTTCTGGATCGCCAGGAACTCGCCGTTGGTTCCGGGAATCGGGACGATCGACATGGCGCCGCCAGGCCCGTCCCAGACCTTATGGCAATCGGCGTAATCATCACCGCTCCAGGCCAGACAGGAGCCGCCCTCGGCCTCGGAGGCCAACAGGATGTGGGTCTTTCCGCCGATCACCAGGCTGTTGGCGGCGTAACACGACGGCAAGGTGGTAAGCAGCCGTTTTGCGATTTTCATTTGAAATCCTTACTCAAAATAGTCGCCAGGCGGCACCGCGCCATCAAAAGGGCGCCGGCGCGCCCCAGTACCACCCGCCGCCTCGCTGGTGCAAATCGCCAGATCAGACTTTGATTCCCTGTTCGCTGATGTAGTCGCCGATGATGCCTTCGATATTCTGGTCGGCGACAAAGCCCAGTTTGACCGCACGCGCGGTGGAGAACCGCGCCGGCCAGGTCTTGACGATCGCCTGAACACGCGCATCGGGCTTCCATTCGACGAGGTCGGCGACCTTGTCGCCGGCGATCTTGCGCAGCGCGTCGACCATCTCCTTGACCGAAGTGGTGATCCCCGGCAGGTTGAGCACTCGATTCACCCCCCACGCCGATGAAGCCAGGTCGTGGGCATGGATGAAGGCATCGACCACCTTGCTCGGCGAGAGGATCCAGACGCAGGTCTCGGGGCCGACCGGGCAAGGCGAAACGACGCCGGCGAGCGGCTCGCGGATGATCCCGCTGGCGAACGACGAAGCGGCCAGATTGGGCTTGCCGGCACGCACCGAGATCGTCGGCAGGCGGATCGAACGACCATCGATAAAGCCTTTGCGGTTGTAATCGGTGGTCAGATATTCGCAGCAGACCTTTTGCGCGCCATAAGACGACTGCGGATTGGGCGTCGTCGAGTCATCGACCACTTCCGGCAAATCGCCACCGAAGGCCGCGCAAGTGCTGGCAAAGACGTAGCGCGGGGGCCTTACCTGCGTGCGGCAGGCTTCGAGCAAAGCGCGAGTACCGTCGAGGTTGATGCGCAGGCCGAGATCGAAATCGGCTTCGGCACCGCCGCTGACGATCGACGCCAGATGGAACACCGAGCCGGTATCGGTGCCCATGATCTTGGCCAGCAAGGCCTTGTCGGTGAGGTCGCCGGTGACACATTTGAGGCGCGGGTCGACCTGCGCCGGAAAAGCGATGTCGAGCAGCGTAATCTGCGAAATGGCGGCCTGTTTGCCTTGCGCATCGGCCAAGGTCCCGCGTTTGAGCAATGCCAGCGCCAAGCGATAACCAATAAAGCCGCCGCCACCGGTGATAAGAACTTTCATTGTCTTCTCCATCAAAAATTAAAAAGGCCTGGAATCACAGACCAAGCCACTCGGGAATGAACAGCGTGATCTGCGGAATGAAGGTGATCATCACCATCGCCACGAAAATCACCGCGTAAAAAGGCGCCGACGCGCGTACCAACCTGTCCATCGGGATGTTGCAGATCGACGAGATGCTGAACAGGCAGACGCCATACGGCGGCGTCACCAGGCCGAGGGCAAAACCGCAGACCATGATGATCAGGAAATGCGTCGGGTCGACGCCCATGCTGACCGCCACCGGCAGAAAGAGCGGCGTAAAGATCAGCGTCGCCGGACCGGCGTCGAGCATCATGCCGATGATGATCAGGAAGATGAGGATCAGCGTCAGGAAGCCGACCGTTCCGCCCGGCATGCCGATCAGCGCCTTGGCCATGACCTCGGGGACGTTCTCGTAGGCGATGATCCAGTTGGCCATCGCGCTCGAAGTGGCGATGAACAGGATCGCCGAAGTCAGCACCGACGTGCTCTTGGCGGCGACGACCAGGTCGGCCCAGTTGAGGCGTTTGAAGATCAGCATGTCGACGAAGAGGATGTAGAACACCGCGACCAGCGCGCCCTCGGTCGGCGTCACGACGCCGGAAAAGATGCTGCCGAGGATGATCAGCGGCGCGATCAGCGCGGTCCAGCAGGTCATGAACTTGCGGCACACATTGCCCAGCGAAAACGGGATCTTGGTGCCATAACCGTGCTTCTTCGAGATGAAGTAGTTGGGAATGAACAACATCGCCGTGATCAGGATACCCGGCAGTATCCCGCCGGCCAGCGCCCGACCGACCGACTGCAGCGTCGACGCCGCGGCGAGCACGATCAGGATGCTCGGCGGGATGATCACCGCCAGACACGACGAGGTCAGCGTGATCGCCGCGGCGTAGTCTTTGGGATAGCCATCCTTAACCATGCGCGGCACCATGATCGTTCCAAAGGTCGCCGTATCGGCCAGCGACGAACCCGAAATCCCGCCGAAGATCATGCTGCCGGTGACCGTCGCGGCGCCCAGCCCGCCTTTCATCCAGCCGACCAGCGAGGTCGTGAAATCGATCAGGTTGCGGCCCATCGAACCGCGCTCCATCAGATTCCCGGCCAGGATGAACAGCGGCACGGCAAGCAGGATGAACGAGGTCGATGCTTCGCTGAACATCTGCGGGATGATCAGCATGTTCGGCACCGGCTCGAAGACCAGCATCACGACGATCGCCGAGAGGCCCAGCGAGACGGCGATCGAAGTCCCCATCAGCATCAGCGCGACGGAAAGGACCAATAAGGTAATGCTCATCATGGGCATGATCACACCCCCCCTTCGCTACCGTAGCTCGGGAAATACGTGGTGTCGCGATTGGTAAAGATGCGGTATTCCTTGATGCACAACCTGAGGATCGTCGCCGCGCAACCGATCAGGATCGGCAGGCGAACCCAGAACATGCTGACCTGCAGGATCGTCGACTTGGCGCCGAGGACCAGGTAGTAATCGAGCACCTGAACGGTAAAGACACCGAGGATGACCAGGTAGGCGATGAAGATCGCGTTGTTGAGCAGCACCATGAACTTCTGGGCCTTGTGCGGCAATTTACGGACGATCAGGTCGAAACTGACGTGAGCGCCACTGATTACCCCGGCACTGATGTTGAGCCAGATCAGGGCGCCGAGCAGCATTTCGCTGACTTCGAGCGTCCAGGAAATGGTGTTTCCGGGCAGTACGCGACTGACGATCTGGAGAAAGACGACGACCAGAATCACGAACAGCAGCGCGCAACCAACGATGCCGTCCAGGTTTTTAAGATAAGGCAAGACCCTCTTCACTTCGGCACATCCTTTTCTGTCGAGTGGGAAGCTCGCGCCAGACCATGACCATGGCCGGCGCGCCAATGTGGAAGCGCGGGAAGTTGCTGACGAATCGTGCGCAACTCCCCGCTGGTCAGCTTACTTCCTGGTCTTGACGATTTCTTCCTGGTAGGCTTTCCAGTCGGCAGTGCCGACGACCTTCTCGAAATCCGCGTACACCGGCCCCATCATTTTGGCAAAAGCCTGCTTGCCGGCGTCGTCCATGTCGTAGAACTTGACGCCTGCCTTTTCCATATTGCTGCGGGCCTTGACCGAATACGAGGTATCCTCGTTGATGTTGACTTTGACCCACTCCTGGCCGGCCTTCTTGAACAGCGCCTTCTCGTCGGCCGAGAGCTTGTTCCAGAAATCCTTGTTGATGACGACCAGCGAGGCGTCGGCCATGTAATTCCAGATGGTCATGAACTTGGCGACTTCGTGCGTCTTGAAGTCATAGACGACCGGCGTCGAATTGTCTTCGCCAACCACCGTTCCGAGCTGAATCGCGGTATAGATTTCACCCGACGACATCGGCACCGGCTTGGCGCCCATCGATTCGAAGACCTTGACGAACATCGGGTTCTGCGGAACGCGGAACTTCATTCCCGCGATGTCGGCCGGCGTCTTGACCAGCTTGGTCTTGTTGATGAGCTGACGGAACGGGCGCGGCGCGATGGCCAGGACGACCAGGTTCTTTTCTTCGAATTTCTTGAGCCACTTGTCGAGCACCGCCGGGTTGGCCTGCATAAAGCGATTCAGATGGTCAAAATCCTGGTAAAGGAAGGGCAGATTGATTCCGCCGAGCTCGGGAACAATCGACGCCAGCGCGGTGACGCTTTCGATGGCGATGGTGTTCGAACCGGCCTGCGTCTGCTCGAACATGATGCGCCAGTTTTTCTGGTTCAAGACGCCATTGCCGAAGAGCTTGACGTCGTACTTGCCGGCCGACTCCTTGTTGATCATGTCGGCCATCACGATGGCGCCCTTCTGCCAGGGGCTTTCGAGCGACGAGGTATGCGAGACCGAGACCTTGATGGCGTCCGCGGCGCCGACCGGCGCCACCAACACCGAGAGCATCAACGCTGCCAATAGACGAAACGTTTTCCTGTTCATTTCAAATCCCCTCTTAAAATGTTCTTGATGGCCATGGGTTTCCCCATGTTTTATGTCAACGAAACAAACATTGCACTGACAGCGTTCGGGCTATGCTGCCCGATCAATTTGAATCACGACCTTGGATCATCCGGTCGCTGCGGAAAGGCCAGCAGGAAAGCAAATCGCCAGTCGTCCGCACGCCAAAAACCCTGTCGTCTGAAATTCGAAAATCATTCTCGGGATATTGGTGCCACGTTACAATTGATCGTTTGTTATACCCCGATCACTTTTAGCGAAGAGCCATGGTCAATCCCCTCAATCTGATAAGTGGCCGCCTGCGCATGCGTCATCTCAGATTGCTCGCCGCCCTCGCTGAGCACGGATCGCTGCGCAAAGCGTCTGAAATCATGTCGGTGACGCAACCGGCGCTGTCGAAGAACCTGCACGAAATCGAGGAACTGGTTGGCGAGCCGCTGTTTATCCGGAATCCGAAAGGAATCCGCCCGAACGCCCTGGGCGACGCGCTGACACGTTATGCGCGACTCGTCTTCGCCGACCTCGGTGGTCTGCACAAGGAGCTGTCAGCATTGCAGTCAGGCAGCATCGGCAACATCCATATCGGCGGGATCTCGGCGTTGACCAACAGTCTGCTGCCGCAAACCATCGCTTTCCTCAAGCGGGCCCATCCGCTGCTCGACATTTCGGTCGAGGTCGAAACGAGTGACCTGCTCTTGCGGGCGCTCGAACAGGACCAGCTTGATCTGGTCATCGCGCGAATTCCGGAAGGCTATCCGGCAGAGAATCTGAACTTCACCGAATTTAGCGCCGAGATCATTGTTCCCGTCGCGCGCTATGACCACCCGGAAATGAGCAATCGCGAGCTGACGCTGGAAACGCTGAGCCAGTATTCGTGGGTGATCCAGGCCCAACCGGCGCCGCTCAGAACGATTTTTCACCAGTTGTTCAGGGACGCCCAGGTCAGCCCGCCCGGCAGCACCGTCGAAACGTCGTCAACGCTGCTGTCTTTGTCCTTGCTCAAGGAGTCGGACATGATTTCCCTGCAGCCGGTGGCCTTGATCAACTATTACGAAAAAATGAACATCATCGCGCGGCTGCCGGTTTCGCTGTCGATCAAGATGAACTCGTATGGTTTGATCAGCCGCAAGAACAGGACACCGACGGCGGCGATGCAAGTCGTCGCTGAGGCGTTTCTGAACCACGCCGGACTGTAACCGGGAACACCCGCGAGTCACGCCGAACGCCGGCGATTGACTAACCATGCCGTATTCATTGATACTTCCCCTTGTCATTTAAACAGCGCCCCATTGCCGGAATTCACCAGGAAGAAAAGCAGGCCATCGATGACGACGAGCCGAGACGCGACGATGCCAGAGGATGACGAGATGATTGCCGACCAGCAGGGTCCAGCGCTCGCAGCCAACCCCTTCCGGATGCTCGAAGACATCGCCAGGGAACTCGCCGGCGAGGTGGTTTTCCCGACCTGCTTTGACGCCGCGTTCCGCCTGCGTCAGGAACTGCAGAACCCGCAACTGCCGACCGCACGCATCGCCAGCATCGTCAGCGTCGAGCCGCTGGTCGCCACCAAGCTGATACGCCTGGCCAATTCGGCCTTCTACCTGCGACGCGACAACACGCCGGCCAACGACCTCAAGAGCGCGATCGCGCGTCTGGGAATCGACCTGGTGCGCACCACGGCGCTGGCCGTGGCCATGGGCCAATTGCTGCGCTCCAAGGACCTAGTGGCCTTCAGCGATTTTACGCGCGAACTGTGGACGCACTCGATCAAGAGCGCGGCAGCGGCGCGTATCCTGGCGCGCACGCAGACGCTGATCAATCCCGACGAGGCGCTGCTCGCCGGCCTGGTGCACGACCTCGGCGCCTTCTACATGCTCTACCGCGCGGTCCAGTACCCGGACTTGCGCGCCCGACCAGGCACCCTCAGACGGCTGATCCTGCAGTGGCACGAAAGCATCGGCGTGGCGCTGCTCAACGCCTTAGGGATGCCGGATGAAATCGTCCAGGCGACGATCGATCACGATCAGCCGCGACGCCTACCGACGCCGCTGCGCACGCTCGCCGACGTCGTCTATGCCGGCAACGTCATCGCCGCAACGCATTTCGCCTGGCTGCACCAGGACTTCGATGCAAACGACGGCGAGGCGGGAATCATGCGTCAGCGCTTCGCCGAACTGCTGCCGGAAATCGACGCCGAGACTTTGGAAATGCAGGCCGTGTTCAGCTGAATAGGCTTACCCTGGAGGCATGATGCAAGAAAACGCCACCCCGAACGAACCGTCGCGCGACGAAATCGACGCTTTCAAACAACCGCTGCTGATCGAACTCGGCACCGCCTGGTGCAGCCACTGCCAGGCCGCCTTACCGCTGATCGCCGCCGCCTTGGCCAATCACCCGCAGGTGCGCCACATCAAGGTCGAAGACGGACCAGGCCGCCGCCTCGGGCGATCGTTCGGCGTCAAACTGTGGCCGACGCTGATCTTCCTGCGCCGCGGCGTCGAGCAGACGCGCCTGGTGCGTCCCGTCGATGCCCATGCGATCGAACTGGCTCTGGCGCAGATCGACGTACTCGCTGACGCGGCTTAGCGCGCCATGCTCGTCCTTGGCCGCCGATCGGGGCGTGCTTCGATCGCCTAAAGGCGCTCCCAGACGGTCACTTCGGACAGCGTGTGCTGGAATTTGCGTTTCGTTTCGCGAATCACGAAGGGCACCGACAGCGGCCCGCTCTGCAGGCGGAAGTGCTTGCCGAGAATCGCCAGCAGCCCGTCAAGCGTGGTGAAGTTCTCGCCGTCCTTCTTGAAGCCGCCGACCCACGCTTCGCGCTTGGTGTGTTCGGGTAGCCAGGTATAGGGCGAGGCGATCAGCAGCAGCCCGCCGGGCCTGATGCGCTCGTGCACGGCGCCAAGGAACCTGGCCGGGTCGTAGAGGCGGTCGATCAGATTGGCGGCGAGAATCAGGTCGTAATCGGTAAACACCGGCTTGAGGTTGCACGCGTCGCCCTGGAAGAACTCGACCTTGGCGGCGACTTCGGCCAGCCCGAATTCGGCCAGCGTGCGCTCCTGGTAGCTCACCAGTTCGCCCTCGTCGACCCGCGTATAGCGCAAGCTGCCGTGCTGCGCGAGGCTGGCGCCCAGGCCGATGAAACGCGCCGAAAAATCGATCCCGGTGACTTGGTCGAAATGGCGCGCCAGTTCGAAGCTCGCGCGCCCAGTCGCGCAGCCCAGGTCGAGCGCCTTTCGCGCCGGCCGCTCGCCCAGCGCGGCGATCGCCAGGCGCGCCAGCGCGCGCGGAAAATTGGGGACGCCGAAGTACTCGTCGCCGTAGTGGAACTCGGCGTACTCGGAAAGCTGACGGTCGGTCTCGTAATGCAACGCCGGTGCACTCGCCGGCGCCGCACAAACGACGTAGCGAAAACCAGCGTACTGGAAGAAATGACGGCGAAAGGCGTAGCGCGATTCGGGCGACGCTTCGTTGCCACAGGCGATCCACGAGCCGCCCTTGATCAGGTTATGGCGACCGTCGAAGGTCGGCGTCGTGAAATCGTCGTAAAGCGGATGGACGGCGAACCCGTCGAACGGATAGATCGGCGTTTCGGTCCATTGCCAGACGTTGCCGATCACGTCGAAGAGCTGGCCGTGCGCGAACTCGTCGACCTGGCACGACGACGCGTAATGCGCGAGGCCAAGGTTGGCCGCACTCGCCTCGTCGACGCCTGAAAACTCGCGCAGCGCTTGCCACTCGTCCTCGCTCGGCAAGCGCACCGGCTGCCCGCTGACGCGCGCTTGCCAGCGGCAGAACGCCTGCGCTTCGTGGCAATTGGTTTCGACCGGCCAGTCCCACGGCATCGCGACCTCTTCGAGCATCAGCCGCAAACGCCATTGCCCGCCGTCGCGAACCCAGAAGGTCGGCTGCTCGGCGCGAGCGAAGTTCTTCCACAGCGCGCCCTCTTCGCTCCATAGCGAATCGTCGCGATAGCCGCCGGCGTCGACGAAAGCCAGATATTCCTGATTGGAGACCAGATAACGGCTAGCCTGAAAGGCCGTCGTAGCGGCCTCGTGGCGGCCGTACTCGTTGTCCCAGCCGTAATGCGGGTCGCCGCGCTGGCGACCGAGGCGCAGACTCATCGGCGGGATCGCGACAAGCTCGTTGGTCGGCGCCGGCCCGGCTGCACGGCAGGGTTCCCACGCCGGATGCGGCGCGACATAGTCGAGCCGGTGCTGGCGAATCAGCACCGACGAAGTTTCGAGGTGGATGCGCTCGTGCTCGATTCCCATCAGGATCGTCCACCACGGATGCTCCCAGCCGATCGGCAGCGTCAGCGGGAGGCTGCCGATCAACCGGTCGACGGTGGCGCGGACCGCGTCGCGGTAAGCGCGCACTGCCCCGACGCTCGGCCAATCGTAACGGCCTTCGCCGAGGTCGTCCCAACTCATTTCATCGACGCCGACGGCGAACATCGATTCGAACTCGGGATTGATTCGCTGCGTGACCAGCCCGGCGAGCAACAGTTTGTTGATGAAAAAGGTCGCGGTGTGACCATAGTAAAAGATCAGCGGGTGGCGTAGCGCGATCGGCTTCCTGAAATAGGCATCGTCGCAGCGCAGCACCTCGAACAGCAGTTCGTAGCGGTCAAAAGTGGAGTGAAAGTAGGCGAGGATCTCGGCGCGTTTTTGCTCGATATCGGCACCGTCAAGTCGCGGCGATCCGGGCAGAGGCGGCATGGAAAGTGACATGGGATTCCGGCTTTCGGCAGAGGTTCAGACTATCCAGGGACGCCTGCATTCTAGTCGATCGACATCGAACTGGGCATGAATGGACGCCGCACCGCGAAGATCGTTCCGCGCCCGTCGCCATTGCCGCGCCCCACCACGGTGTTACGCGATCTGGCGTAAACAAGAATTTAACGACAGCGGCAAGAAATCCAAGGTACGATTCAGCGTGCTGCGGGCCCGCTGATCGCCCCTGCCCCATAACCACTCATCGGAACCTCCATGAAAAGACCAAACAAGGTAGAACTCGCGCCGGCCAGACGAACCGCCGGCATCGTCGCGCTGGCCTGCGGCACATTGCTCGCCGGTTGTGCAACCGACGGCTCGATGCTCGGCAACGGCACCAGCATCACAGCTTCCGACAAGACGCGCATGACCAAGAGCGGTTTCCTGTCCGACTACGCGCGCTTGCAGGCGACGCCGTGGGGTGAAGGGATCGAATGCTGGCGCGCGCCCAATCTCGACGCCAAGAACTACGACAAGATCATGATTTCACGCATCGTCGTGTCGATGGCCCCGCCCAAGGACAAGGACAAGGAACAGACGATCGATCCGAGCGACCTCAAGACGCTCACCGACTACTTCCACGGTTCGCTCGACAAGGCCTTGAAACCTCAGATTCAGGTCGTCGACCAAGCCGGTCCGGGAGTCATCGTACTGCGCATTGCGCTGACCCACCTGGTGCCGACGGCAGTGGGCGACAGCGTCGCCGGCACGCTGATTCCCTATGCCTTCATTGCCGAAGCGGGTTCCGGAGTAGCCTCCGGGCGGCCGGCGGGTTCCACCCCGTACATGGGCGAAACCGGAATGGAGATGCAGTTCCGCGACGGTACAACAGGAGCGGTCCTGGCCGAGTGCCGTGACACCGAGATCGGACGCAAGTACGCCGCCGACAGCAAAGAAGGCGCCGGCGGCGCCGCGCAGACCTGGGCCGGCGGCTATCTGAACTCGTTCCAGGCCTGGTCGTATGCCAAGAACGCTTTCGACAAATGGTCACTGCTCGTCGGGCAGCGCATCGCCCTGCTGCGCGCCCCTCAGTCGATCACCAAGTAAAGCCGAGAATCGGGCTGACTGAGCCGCCGATCCAGGCGGACAGCAGCCGCTCGCCTGCGCCGAGGCGAGCCAGTTCGGCGTCACCACTCTCGACAGCGAGCGGTTTGCCCTTGACCCCGGCGACGAGCTCGCGCGTCGGCACAAGGCAGGGCGGGGTGCACCGGCAAAATGGACAATCTATTGTGCTCCGCGCAAACAAGCCGTTATTCCCGGTTGAGGAATTTGCGGGCTCTGCGGCACATAGCGTCCCATTCCTACCGCCCCGGCTTTGGGTAAGCCGACATTGGACACCGGCTTGAAAATCCTCTTCGTCGCACGAGTTGTTTAGTCTGCATTGTTTCTTGCCTAGTATTGCGGGATCGGTCAGTTAGCCACTGCTTTCGTCTGAACAGGAAAGCAAGTGCTCGGAGGGGAATCGAGGTTTAACCCCCTGCGCTCACCGGGAAAAAGTGCAGCGCATCAGCGTTTTTTTGTCCAATTCCTTCGCCTCGTTTCATGCACGCGGGCGCATAAGCCGGAGGACACCCGCACCACCCCGGTGCTGCGCGCGCTTTGTTCGCACAAAATCGGTGCACTCCGTCAAGCTTTCGGGCGACATCGAAGCGCCAACGCTTGCTCCGGTTGTCCTTTTTTTTCATCCGGTTACCGATGATTTGTCGTGAGTCCGTTCCTCTGTTGCGGTTATGGCATGGATCATGCAATATATAGTTCCATAAACCGGACATTGGTCCCATAAAATGGAACACATATTATGAGTATTCTTCAAGGAACAGCGGATGTGCTCCGCCTGATGAGCCGGCTACAGCACGGCATCACAATGAGTGACGTCACCAAGCATCTGGGTATCCCGAAAAGCACGGCGTCACGCATGCTCACCCAATTGTGCAAATACGGTTTTGTTGACCGCGACCCGCAAAGCCTTGCCTATCGTCCCGGCATCATGTTGCTCGAAGCGGCGCACGTCGTGCATCGAACGTCGTCGCTTTCGGTTTATTTCGAGGACGCGCTGAAGGATCTGAGCCGCGAGACGGGGCACACCGGGTATATCTCGGCGCTGGACGGCCGGGATGTCCTGGTGTTACGGGTCGTACCGGGGACGCACGCGTTGCGTGTGGTGACCTATCCGGGCAGCCGTTCGCCAGCGTGGGCGACCTCGACCGGTAGAGCCTTGCTGGCTCGGATCGATGACGAAGTCCTAAGCCGGGAGTTCGGCAGACATCTTGAAACCGGCGGCACTAATTCCCCAGTTACTTTCGAAATGCTGGTGCGACGTTTGACCGAGGTTCGTCAACAGGGCTGGTCGGTTGCCGTCGACGAGGCGGTTCCAGGGGCTTGTTCGGTAAGTTGTGCGGTGGGATGCCCGCAGACAGGCGAAACGCTGGCGTTTTGCCTGACCTTTCCGGCCTCAATGGCTTCGAAGGAGGAAATCGAGCGGCTGGCAAGTTTGCTTCTCGCTCAGGCGAGGCAGATTGGCAGGATGGTGGGCGATGACCACTGGACGGGCAGCGAAGTGCGATAAAAATCATTTTTCTGTGGTGCGTGGGTTGTTTTTTTCAGGGGGTAAGGTTATGGGTGCAGTATCTTCAGCTTCCGCCGGCGGTCGCGGCAAGGTTCATCCCAGCAGTTTTTCGCCGGGAACGTTCATCTTTCTCGTGGTCTTGAGTGTTTTTGGGGCCATCATCGGCATTCAACTGCTGACGACCCTTGGCGTTACGCCGAATACGTCGATCATCGGCGCGCTGATTGCAATGATTCTGGCTCGCGTACCGCTGCAGTTTTTCGCGCGCTTCCGCTCCATCCACGTGCAGAACCTCGCACAGAGCGCGATTTCCGCAGCGACGTTCGGTGCTGCCAACAGCCTGCTGCTGCCAATCGGCATTCCGTTCCTGTTCGGCCGTCCTGACCTGATCCTGCCGATGTTTGTCGGCGTCGCGTTGGCCATGCTGCTCGATGGCTACCTGCTCTTTCGCATGTTCGATACCAAGATCTTCCCCGCAGAAGGGACATGGCCGCCCGGCGTGGCCGCAGCGGAAGCGATCAAAGCCGGCGACGAAGGCGGCTCGCAGGCGAGGCTGCTCGGCATCGGCATGCTGGTTGGCGCCGTGGGCTCGTGGTTCAAGATCCCGATGTCAGCGTTCGGCACGGCCTTCATCGGCAACATCTGGGCCTTGTCCATGTTCGGCTTCGGCCTGCTGTTGCGTGGCTACAGCCAACCTTTGCTCGGGCTGGATCTTGCCAAGATGTACATCCCGCACGGCGTAATGATCGGCGCCGGGATGGTGGCGCTGATCCAGGTGGTGTTCCTGATCCGCGGCAAGAAACGCGCCGCTGCGGAGAATCAGGCCGCCAGCGAGAGCGATGTCGCCGAAGAAGCGAGTCGCAAGATGGTCATCGGATCGCTCAAGCTCGGCTCGGTCGGGTACATCGCCTTGGCCACACTGGTCAGCACTGCCGGAGGCTTGTACGCCGAAATGTCGCTGGGCATGCTGCTGGCTTTTATTCTCTATGCGGCGTTCGCGGCCTTCGTGCATGAGTTGATCGTCGGACTGGCCGCCATGCATTCCGGTTGGTTCCCGGCCTTCGCCGTGGCCTTGATCACGCTGGTGATCGGTATCCTGATCGGCTTTCCGCCCGTCGCGCTGGCCTTGCTATGCGGATTTTCGGTGGCTACCGGGCCGGCCTTTGCCGACATGGGCTACGACCTGAAAGCCGGGTTCGTGCTGCGCGGCCATGGCGGGAACCACGCTTTCGAACTGGATGGGCGCCGGCAGCAGATGTTTGCCGCAATGATCGCGTTTGTGGTCGCGATTCCGGTGGTGTTCCTGGCTTACAACGGCTATTTCGAGCAAGGATTGGTGCCGCCGGTGGCGAAGGTCTATGTGGCGACCATCAAGGCCGGCGTTACCGTGGAAATCGCGAGGCCGCTGCTGCTGTGGGCAATCCCCGGGGCACTGGTACAGTGGCTGGGTGGGCCGAAGCGCCAGTTGGGGGTATTGCTGGCAACCGGCCTGTTGATTGCCAATCCGCTGGCGGGCTGGTCGGTACTGGTCGGCATCGCGATCCGCTTGGTCATTGAGAAATTTGCCGGACCAGAGGCGCGCAACAAGATGGAAGTCTTTGCCGGCGGTGTGATCGCTGGCGATGCACTGTTCGGTTTTTTCAGTTCGGTGTTTAGCGCAAAGACAGGCGGAAAATAATATCTAGTTGGCCGTGCCCGGCAGGGGCCAGGCCGTTTTGCATCCAAACTATTGAGAGGTATTCCATGAGCCTAATGCAGACCCTGAAGGTCTATGAATTGTTCGACAGCGCATTTGCCAGCGGCCAGACCGTGGTGGATTTGCTGAAAGATTATCCGGCGGTCGAAGTCAGCGTCGAATGCGTTGCCGGCCCCAAGGGCAAGACCGATTTCGTGAAAGTTCTTATTCCCGGCGCGCAGGGCAAGCGGAACGGCGGCCAGACGCCGACCCTGGGCATCGTCGGCCGTTTGGGCGGCGTCGGTGCGCGGCCAGTCCGCATCGGCCTGGTGTCCGATGCCGATGGCGCGATCGCCGCAATGGCGGCGGCGCTGAAGTTGGCGCACATGCAGACGCAAGGCGACACGCTGCCGGGCGATGTCATCTTGACCACGCACATCTGCCCAGATGCGCCGACGCGGCCGCACGAGCCGGTCGATTTCATGGACTCTCCGGTTAATACGGAAGATCTGTGCCAGCGGGAAGTGACGCCAGAAATGGACGCAGTGCTGTCGATCGACACCACCAAGGGAAACCGCGTGCTCAACCACAAGGGCTTCGCCATCTCGCCAACGGTCAAGGAAGGGTACATCCTGCGCGTTTCGGAAGACCTGCTGCGCATCATGGAAATGACCAGCGGCCTGTTGCCGGTCACCTTCCCGGTGACGACGCAGGACATCACGCCCTACGGCAACAATATTTTTCACATCAACAGCATCATGCAGCCATCGATCGCCACCAGTGCGCCAGTTGTCGGCGTGGCGATCAGCGCGCAGAGCGCGGTTCCCGGCTGCGGCACCGGCGCCAGTCACGAGGTGGACATCGCCGGGGTAGCGCGTTTCTGCATCGAAGTGGCCAAGGAGTTCTCGCGCGGCACCTGCCGCTTCTTAGACGAACCGGAATATCGACGCCTGCTCTCGCTCTACGGCTCGATGACGCACCTGCAAAAACGCCAGTAACGTAAATAAAGGAGACGATCGTGTCCAAGACCTTATTGGGAACCCTGACCATCGGCCAGGCACCGCGAGCGGATATTGTTCCGATTCTGGAAGCGCACCTGCCGGCCAGCGTAAGCTGCCTGCATGCCGGTGTACTTGACGGTCTGACAAGATCGGAAATTGCCACGCGTTTTTCTCCGAAGCGAGGGGAAGCGGTACTGACCACGCGCCTGCTTGACGGCAGCTCGGTGATCCTCGGCAAACCGGCGGTACGCGATGTGCTGCAACAGAAATTGACGATGCTCGAAGCTCTGGGGTGCGGTGTGATTGTGCTGCTGTGCACCGGCGAATTTTCCGGTCTGGCCTGCGAAAAAGACTGGCTGATCGAACCGGACCGCTTGGTGCCGCCGGTCGTGGCTGTTATGGCCGGCAAGCACCGGATCGGCGTGGTGGTGCCGCTGCCCGAGCAAATGGCGAGCGAGGCCGAGAAATTCCGACCGTTCGCCCTACCGCCTTTGTTTGCTGTCGCTTCGCCCTACGCCGAAGGTCTCGACGCACTGGCGTCGGCGGCCTGCGAACTGCGCGACGGCGGCGCGCAACTCGTGCTGCTCGATTGCATGGGCTTCACCGAACTTCATCGGGAAGCTGCTCGCGCGGCCTGCGGCCTGCCCGTCGTTTTGTCCAATGCGCTGGTGGCTCGCCTGCTGGCGGAACTCGTCTAGGAACTGGTCATGAATCTGTTATTGCTGAGCAATTCGAAAACGCCCGCTGGCGGTTATCTGACGCATGCCGTCGAACCCTGCCGAGCCCTCCTGCAAGGAAAAACGCAGGCCGTGTTTGTTCCCTTCGCAGGGGTGACGGTCGATTGGGATGAATACACCGACAAGGTACGGGCGGCATTCGCGCCGCTGAATCTGCAAATCACCGGCATCCATACGGTGGACGACCCCGCCGCAACGGTGAAAGCCGCCAAAATCATCATTGTCGGCGGCGGCAATACCTATCAGTTGCTGAAGGTCTGCCGCGAACGCGGACTGCTGCCGGCGATCGCCGAACAGGTTCGCGCCGGAGCGCCCTATGTTGGCTGGAGCGCAGGTGCCAATCTAGCCTGTCCGACCATCTGCACAACCAACGACATGCCGATCGTCGATCCCGTCGGTTTCGCAGCGCTTGACCTGATTCCCTTCCAGATCAATCCGCATTACACCAACGCGCTGCCGGCCGGGCATCAGGGCGAGACGCGCAATCAGCGGCTGGCCGAGCTTCTGGCGGCCAATCCGCAGATGCACGTGGTCGGGTTGCCGGAGGGCGACTGGTTACAGGTCGTCGGCGACCGGGTCGAGCTTTGCGGGCCCTATCCGGGCGTTGTTTTTCGCGCAGGCAGCGAACCGGAAACCTGTGCAAGCGGAACCATTCTTCGCGTCTGAAAGGAGTCTCGACGCTCGGCATCATCCGCACACTGAGAACTTATCCGCAAACAGTGGACAATCGCTTCTCATACGCGATGATCGCGTAGGGGAATACGACGACAAAAGCGAAGTCATGGGAAGTGACAGACGATTTTCGGAAACGCGTGGAGTCCTTGATTCCAGTCGGGCAGCGGTCGGAAAGCCAGACATACGCTCGCAAGGCTGGCAGAGGTTGCAAGCTTAAAGACCCTCGTTTGGTTTTTGAAGGCATCGTGTATGTCTTGAGAACCGGGCGCCAGTGAAAGGCGTTGCCTGCCGGGCGGCTGGCGGCTTCCCCCCGAACATGGGCGAAACCGGAATGGAGATGCAGTTCCGCGACGGTACAACAGGAGCGGTCCTGGCCGAGTGCCGTGACACCGAGATCGGACGCAAGTACGCCGCCGACAGCAAAGAAGGCGCCGGCGGCGCCGCGCAGACCTGGGCCGGCGGCTATCTGAACTCGTTCCAGGCCTGGTCGTATGCCAAGAACGCTTTCGACAAATGGTCACTGCTCGTCGGGCAGCGCATCGCCCTGCTGCGCGCCCCCCAGTCGATCACCAAGTAAAGCCGAGAATCGGGCTGACTGAGCCGCCGATCCAGGCGGACAGCAGCCGCTCGCCTGCGCCGAGGCGAGCCGGTTCGGCGTCACCACTCTCGACAGCGAGCGGTTTGCCCTTGAGGCCAGCGACCGGATCATGCGTCGGCATCGGGCCGATCAACTTGCACCGGCAAGGCCTACCGGTCATGGTTTGCCGCACAATCAAAACGTTATTCCCGGTTTGGGGATTTTCGGGCGCAGCTGCATAAACCGACCCGATGAAGTATGAAACTGCCGTCATTCCGGCGAAGGTGACCGAAGGGAATGCGGAGCCCGGCATCCAGTGCTGGCGTGAATTCTCCTCCTGGAGCTCAGCCCTCAAGCACTGACTTCGGGGCGCCTCAAAGGGGACTTTCTGCGGGGCATTTTTGCTGGGGTGACGACTTCATACGTTAGCGGGCCGGATCAACAGGAGCCGACAGGGGCGTCGAGCGGTGGTGATGGGGGTCCGTAAGCGGCCATGAAAACCGCTATCGCACGCCCGACAACCGCCTTGATTCGCTCAGGACCCATATCGCCCTCGATCTGGAAAATAAACGTGTCGAGCAGTTCAGATTCAAGCAAACCTCGCAAGTGCAAGGTCGCCACGACGGGATCGCTCTGGCGCAGCTTCCCTTTGTTCATGGCTTCGAGCAAGAACATTGAAAGCTCGTTGGTGCTCCGCTTCGGCCCTTGCTCGAAGCAGTTCCGGCTGAATTCGCCATGACCGAAACTCGAGGTCACCAGCCGGCGTACAGCCATGATGTCTGGTGAATAGATCAGGGTCAGCAACCTCTCGCCAAAATGTCGCAAGGCGTCAGCCATATCCTCTTTCGTATGGTTGAGCAGTTCGTGGACGGTCCGAAACTCGGCCTCATTCGCCTGGTACATGACTTCATAGAACAGCACCTCCTTCGAAGCGAAGTAGTTGTAAAGCGTCGCCGAAGAAAAGCCGACGCGCCGGCAGATTTCCGCCATCGACGCCCGCTCGAATCCCGATTCGCGGAACACCTCCGCCGCCACATCGACGATGGTCTGACGTCTTGCTTCGGTCTTCTTCTTCACATGCTCTCCCATAACTGAATCAATGTGTTTAGTTTAACTTGACACTCGAAAAAATCAAGCCTAAACTAAATTAAAGTCTTTAGTTTACGGAGGAACAATGATCACTTATCGCCCCGCCGTGGCCACCCGGCTACGAAAAATTCTGCTCATCGGAGTCGCGCTGGCCATCACCGGGTGCGCCCAGATCCCCGAACTTGATCGACTGGCCACCGCCAAAGACAGCCAAAGCTACGCGGCAAGCCAATCATTCGCCGCGCCGGCCACACCCTGGCCGGACGATTGCTGGTGGCAGGCGTACGCCGATCCGCAACTCAACGCGCTGATCGACGAGGGACTGCGTGGCGCGCCGGACTTGGCTGCCGCCAGCGCGCGTCTGCGCCGTGCCGAGGCGGCCGGACAAGTGGCTGGCGCGCCCCTGTTGCCGCAACTCTCCGCCAACGGTTCGGCGACCGAGCAACGGCAGAGTGACAACTACCTGACGCCCAAATCGATGACTCCCGAAGGCTGGCAGGACTATGGCCGAGCGACGCTCGATCTGAGTTGGGAACTCGATTTCTGGGGAAAGAATCGCGCCGCGTTGGCGGCAGCCACCTCGGAAGCCGAGGCGAGTCGCGCCGAGTTGGCGCAGACGCGTTTGACCTTGTCGGCGAGCATCGCGACCGATTACATGGAACTGGCACGACTCTTTGCCGCACACGACACCGCCGCTCGCTCAGTTGAAGTGCGCAGCCAGACGGCCGCGCTGTTCGCCAAGCGCTTTGTCAATGGTCTTGAAACCAAGGGCAGCCTGCGTGAGGCGGATGCCAAGCGCGCCAACGCGGAGGGCGACCTGCTGCAAATCGAGGAACAGATCGGCCTGCAGCGTCACCGTTTGGCCGCTTTGCTCGGCGCCGGTCCAGATCGCGGCCTGACGATCGAACGTCCGAACGTTGACCTGAGCCGCCCGCTCGGTTTGCCGAGCGAACTGGCGGTCGCGCTGCTCGGGCGTCGTCCCGATGTCGTCGCCGCCCGCCTGCGCACGCAAGCCCAATTACGGCGCATCGATCAGAAGAAGGCCGAGTTCTATCCGAACATCAACCTGTCGGCCTTTATCGGCCTCCAGTCGCTCGGACTCGACCTGTTGAGCAAAGGCGGTTCGACCGTCGGCAGCATCGGGCCGGCCATTTCGCTGCCGATCTTTAGTGGCGGGCGCTTGAGCGGCGAGTTGCGCAGCACCGCCGCGGCCTATGATGAAGCGGTAGCCAACTACAACCGGACGGTGACCCAGGCCTTGCAGGAGGTTGCCAACGCCGGCCTGAGCCAGAAGCGACTCGGTGGCCGCTTGGCCAAGGCCGACGAAGCGGTGGCCGCCGCCACCGAGGCCCATCAGATTTCCCGTAATCGTTACCAGGGTGGCCTGGCCACCTATATCGAAGTGCTGTCCGCCGAAGATGTCCTGCTCGCTAGCCTGCGTAGCTTGACCGACCTGCAGTCGCGCGGCTTCACTCTCGACGTCGCCCTCATGCAAGCGCTCGGCGGCGGCTATAGCGCCCCGCTCCACACTGCCAATTAACCGCGAGATATCAATCATGTCTGAAAACACTATGACCGCTCCAACCGCCCCCAACAATGAAGCGCAGCGCAAGAAACTGCTCGTCGGACTGGCCGGCGTGGTCGGTACCGCGGCATTGGCCTCCTGTGCCTACTGGTTCTTTTATGCCGCGCACTTTGTGTCGACGGACAATGCCTATGCCGCCGTCGAGATTGCCCAGGTGACGCCGTCGATCGGCGGTACGATCGGAGAAGTGCGAGTGACCGATACCCAGTTCGTGAAACAAGGCGATGTTCTGGTCGTCATCGATCCGACCGACGCCAAGCTTTCGCTAGCCCAGGCCGAAGCCGATCTGGGCAGCGCCATTCGTCGCGTCAGGGGCTATGTCGCCAATGACGGCGGCCTGGCCGCCCAGATCGCCGCGCGCGAGGCCGACGAGAAGCGCGCTGCGGCGCAGCTGACCTCGGCCGAGTCCGACTTCGCGCGCGCCCAGATCGATCTGCAGCGTCGTGAAGCCTTGTCGGCGTCTGGGTCGGTTTCGGGCGACGAACTGACCCGGGCGCAAAACTCATTCGCCGCGGCCAAGGCCAGCCTGACGGTGGCGCAAGCCTCGACGGCGCAGGCCAAGGCTAACCGCGACGCGGCAGTCGGTAGCAAGGGCGTCAACGCCGCGCTGATCGCCAACACGACTGAAGAAACGAATCCGGAAGTTGCCCTGGCGCGCGCTCGCCGCGACCAGGCGGCGATCGACCTGGAACGTACGGTGGTTCGTGCGCCGGTCGATGGCGTCGTCGCCAAGCGCCAGGTTCAGCTCGGCCAGCGCGTTCAGGCCGGCAGCCAGCTGCTCGCCGTGGTGCCGGTACAGGAGATGCACGTCGACGCCAACTTCAAGGAAGGGCAGCTGGAAAATGTCCGTGCCGGCCAACCGGTCACCTTGCAGGCCGACCTCTACGGCAGCGCCGTCACCTACCACGGCACCGTCGAGGGCTTCTCAGGCGGCTCGGGCGCGGCCTTTGCGGCGATCCCGGCACAGAACGCCACCGGCAATTGGATCAAGGTGGTGCAGCGCGTTCCGGTGCGCATCAAGCTCGACCCCGCCGAACTGCGGACCAATCCGCTCAAGGTCGGCCTGTCGATGACCGCCAAGATCGATACGCGCCGCAACGGCTAAGCGGAGCCCTTTGAAATGAAGCAAAGCACGCCCTTGCACAACGGTGACGCTCCGCTGACCGGCGCCATGCTCTGGTCAGCGGCGATCATCCTCGCCATCGCAAATTTCATCGCCGTACTCGACATGACCATCGCCAACGTGTCCGTGCCGAGCATTTCGGGTGCGCTTGGCGCAACCACCAGCCAAGGCACCTGGGTGATCACTTCGTACTCTGTGGCCGAGGCGATCACCGTTCCGCTGACCGGATGGCTGGCGGCACGCTTTGGCGCCGTCCGCGTCTTTGTCACCGCCATGCTCATGTTTGGCGTTTTCTCGGCGCTCTGCGGTCTATCGACGTCACTGGGGATGCTGGTTTTTTTCCGCATCTGCCAGGGATTTGCCGGCGGACCGCTGATGCCGCTGTCGCAAACCCTTCTGCTGCGGATCTTCCCGAAAGAAAAAGCGACGGCCGCGCTCACCATCTGGTCGATGACGACCTTGGTCGCACCGGTCGTCGGCCCGATCCTCGGCGGCTATTTGTGCGACGAGCATAGCTGGCCGTGGATTTTCTACATCAACGTGCCGATCGCCGCAACCTGTGCCTTCATCGCCTGGAAAATGCTCAAGCGCTATGAACAGCCTTTGCTGAGAAACCCGATCGACCGGATCGGCCTGGCTCTGCTCGTCGTGTGGGTGGCCTCGCTCCAACTGATGCTCGACGAAGGCAAGGAACTCGACTGGTTCTCCTCACCAACGATCGTCGCGCTGGCGGTTATCGCGGCCATCGGTTTTGCGGCCTTCCTGATCTGGGAATTGCACGACGAGCATCCGGTCGTCGATTTGCGGGTCTTCCGCCATCGAGGTTTTTCGGTCAGTGTGCTCACCATCAGCCTGGCGTTCGCCGCTTTCTTCGGCGTCAATGTACTGACGCCGCAATGGTTGCAAACCTATATGGGGTATACCGCGACCACCGCCGGCATGGCCACGGCGTGGTCCGGGGTGTCGGCCGTCCTGGTGGCACCGATTGTGGCGGTCCTGTCGAGCAGGTTCGATCTGCGCCGGCTGGTGTTCGGTGGCGTGATGTGGCTCGGACTGGTCACGCTGCTGCGCAGCATCGCCACGACCGACATGGGCTTCTGGGACGTATCGCTGCCGATCATGTTGATGGGTATCGGCATGCCGTTCTTTTTCATCCCGACGACCAGCCTGGCGCTGGCCAGCGTCGACGAGCACGAAACGGCGTCAGCGGCTGGACTGATGAACTTCCTGCGAACGCTGTCGGGCGCCTTTGCGACGTCATTGATCACCACCCTCTGGGACGACCAGATCACCCGCAATCACGCCGAGCTCGTCGGTCTTTCGGACAGCGACCAGAGCGTCCGCAGCCTGTTTGAAAATTCGGGCATGGCGATCGACGCCGTCCTGCAGTCACTCGACCGCCTGATCAACAGTCAGGCGGTGATGCTCGCCACCAACCAGATCATGACGGCGGTCGGCATTGTCTTTCTGGTGGCGGCATCGGTCATCTGGCTGGCGCCGAAGCCCACTCGTGTCGTCGACGCCTCTGCCGGAGGGCACTGAAATGACGCATAAATCCTCCTTAAGCTCCCGCGTGCAAGCATTCTGACTCAGCTACTGACGGTGTTGAGTGTGTTGACAGCGGCAGGCGACTACATAAACTCCCCTTCTGCCGAACGCCGCTATCATTGACCCGCTCTCTCGTACGAATGAGGATCTTGTCAGCGGCAATAACGAAGCGAGCAAAAATCACCACAAAGGGAATGACATGAAAGGTCACATGATCGATCTGCGTAGCGACACGGTAACGCGTCCGGGCCTGGCCATGCTCGCGGCAATGACAGCGGCCGAGGTGGGTGATGACGTCTGGGGGGATGACCCAACGGTCAAGCGTCTGCAAGACGCTCTCGCAGAGCGTACGGGCAAGGAAGCGGGCTTGTTCTTCCCCTGCGGCACGCAATCCAACCTCGGAGCGTTAATGGCGCATTGCGCGCGCGGCGATGAATACATTGTTGGGCAACTCGCGCACACCTACAGGTATGAAGGGGGTGGCGCTGCCGTACTGGGCAGTATCCAGCCGCAGCCCATTGAGAACGCAGCGGACGGCTCATTGCCGCTCGACAAGATTGCCGCCGCGATCAAGCCGGTTGACGACCACTTTGCGCGTACCCGCCTCCTCGCGCTGGAGAACACCATTGGCGGCAAGATCCTGCCGGTCCAGTATGTCACCGACGCCACAAATCTCGCGCGAAAAAGGGGACTCGCAACCCACCTGGACGGCGCGCGTATCTTCAATGCGGCGGTCGCATCAGGGCAGCCCGTAGCAGACCTGTGCGCGCCCTTTGACTCGATTTCAATCTGCTGCTCCAAGGGCTTGGGGGCGCCAGTTGGATCGGTGCTGGTTGGCAGCAAGGCGCTCATTGAGGTCGCCCACCGCTGGCGCAAGGTCTTGGGCGGCGGCATGCGCCAGGCAGGCGTTCTAGCCGCTGCGTGCCTCTATGCGCTCGACCACAACGTCGAACGTCTTGCCGAAGATCACGACAACGCGGCCCATCTCGCGTCCGGCCTCGCGCAGATTGATGAGGTGACCGTCCAGTCGCAAGCGACTAACATGGTCTTCGCGCAGCTTCCGCTCGAGCGTTGCCAACAACTCGAAGCTTGGCTCAAGGAACGTGGCATCCTGACACAGATGGTGTATTCGAGCCGGTTCGTGACCCACATGGACGTATCGCGATCGGACATCGACGTGTTTGTCGCGGCACTGAAAGCGTATTTTCGCGCCTCTGCCGTTTGTTAAACGGGTCGAAAATACCGAATGGCAGCTTTCGGGGATTTGTCGAACAGACACTTTCGGCCAATTCCGGCAGCTCACGAGGCAGAAAATCGCTCCGTTTAGATGTCTGTACTGCCATCGCGTTGCCGACGCTAGATAGCTAGCCCGAACCTTCTGGTCATTCGTGGTTGAATGCTCACGCGTAGCGCATCGCGTCACCACGAGTTGTGCATCAATTTACCAGCTCCATGAACGCCGGAGGGATTGTTGATATAGGATCGCTATTGGCGCCTTGGTGGTTGAAAACGCTTCACCGCCATAGGTAACAGGTCCGGTTCACTCGCCGCTCAGCCGATTTGAAATTCCGTTACCACGATAGATTTGGCAATTATCAATCAGAGGTCGCGGTTGAGGAAAGGAGAGGACCCTCAATTTCCTGCTCGGATTTGTGAGGCGGACCTGTTACTTATAGGGACGAAAATACGATCGCATTACTTTTTTTTGACTCAGTACGAGAGCAACCGCAGCGAAGGCGTCCGATGCTCCGAATTGACTCTCAAAACGAAGCATGAGAATTTTCATGAGGATACCGCTCAATCGGTTAAAAAAACTGAATAGGCAGCGGATGCGAACACAGCATCAGCGCCACCTTTGCTACTTGGTTTGGTGGCGTCGATCATTCCATCATCCGACTGCATTGAAATAGCAGCCCCCGCCCTATTTCTTACCGCTACGGTACTTGGCGATTTCCGCCTGCATTTCCGCGAAACGCTCAGGGTTGTATTCTTTGGCATACTTGTCGTGCATCGGCAGGACCTTCTCACGCATTTTGGCTAGTTCAGCAGCGGACACTTCATTGACCGTCATCTTGGTCTTGACAATAGCCAAAGAGTCGCCTTCCAGTTTTTCCGCCAACGCACGCTGCGGGCCTTTAGATTCTTCAAACGCGTCCTTGATCACCATTTTCTCGTCGGCCGTCAGCGAGTCCCAGATCTTCTTGCTGAACAGGAACGATTGCGGCTCGTACATGTGCCTGGTGAGCGACAGATACTTCTGTACTTCGTAGTACTTGGAATAATTGACGTTGATCATTGGCTGGGCACAACCATCGACAATTCTGGTCTCAAGGGCCGTGTAGAGCTCGGCCACCGCCATCGACACCGCGTTGCCGCCGAGGTCATTGATGAACTGAATATTGATCGGCGTCTCGGTGACGCGCAGCTTCTGCCCCTTGAAGTCGTTAACCGTTACGATCGGATGCTTGTTGCTCATCATGTTCAGGAAGCCGAAGCCGTAATAGCCCAAACCAACGATCCCCCTGGGTTCGAGCGAGGCGTGGATTTTCTGGCCGACAGGGCCATCGAGTACAGAAAATATTTCCTGGGAGCTCGCCCATAGGAAGGGCAGCTGAACTAACCCGGCTTCCTTGGAGTTCCCAACCAGCAGGCTGGTGTACATCATGGTCATTTCGAGGGTCCCTCCCTGCATCGCTGATAACGCCTGAACATCCTTGCCCAGCGAGCCATTGGGGAACAACTTCACGACGATTTTTCCGCCACTCTTCTTGGCGACAAGATCGGCAAAAAGCTTGGCACCTTCGTGCTGCGGGTTGCCTTCACCATTGGCGTACGCCAAGCGCATCACGTGATTCTTGATGTCGGCGGCGCTCACCGTCCCAGCCGCCAGCAGCATGCTGCAGAGCGCAGTAAGCGCAACTATTCCTTTGAAAGCCTTATTCATGAGTCATCTCCTTGATTATGAAAGACACCGGCGCTTAGCACCGGATGGTACACCTGCTTATGCAACTGCCAGGGTGTTCTATCGCCTCACGCCGGGGATGGTTCCCACGGCACGGTCTGTGCAATCTTTTTGTGTTGTTCCTCCTGTGCGGGTGGCAGGTTGATCCGCTCGCCACATTGGGCAGCCTCGGCAACAGCCAGCGCCACTTGCAGGGTCCTAGTTGCATCGCGTACGGTGCAGCGCGGTGCTTCCTCACCGCGGATCAGTCGGCAAAAGTGGGCGATCTGCTTGAGCAGCGGATCGGCATCAATGCGTTCGAGTTGCTTGCGTGTCAGAGGCTTCATCCAAGAGCGCTCGCCGTTGTAGGTCAGCAGCTTCATGGTCGGCACAGCCAGCGAGCCGTTGGTACCGGCGATGAAGTAGCAGTTCTCATCGGAGAAATAATCGTAGTCCTTGTTCTCCCCCGAGGTCTGCTCCCAACTGCGTGGGCTGGCCGCGCAATCGGACAACATGAAGGTACCGAGCGCACCATTAGCAAAGCGTAGGTTGATCGCAGCCGTGTCCTCGATTTCAAAGCCGCGCGTCGCGTTGGAGGAGAAGGCTTGGACCTCAACGATGTCGCCCATCAGTGTGCGCAAGTTGTCCACCTCGTGAACGAGGTTAGTCAGGATCGGGCCGGCGCCCTTCTGCTTGCGCCAGGGCGCGATGTCGTAGTAGCTATCGGGCTTGACGAAGGTCGCGCTGGCGGTCACGGCAACAATCTTCCCTAGAACACCGCTTTCGATGACAGCACGGGCCTGTTCGAGAATCGCGCTGTGCCGGCGGTGATGCCCAACGAGAACAGGCACCTTCGACTTTTCGACTTCCACCGTCAGCCGTTGCGCATCTTCCAGCGAGTCGGAAATCGGTTTTTCGACCAAAACTGCGACACCGGCTGTGATACAGATCAGGGTGTCCGGAACATGCAGTTTGTTCGGCGTCGCAAGAATCACGCCGTCGACCTGCATCGTCTTGAACAAATCCGGCAGGCTGGTGAACAGCGGCACGCTGGCCGCGAGAGCCTTCGCGACGGCCGGCGGGGCGGTGTCGACCAGGGCAACGAGTTCGCAATCGTCGTAATCCTGTATACATTTGATGTGGTCACGGCCGATAACGCCGGCACCGACAACGGCAAGTCGCAGACGAGTCATGAGTTAACAGCTCCGCAATAGTGGTTGGCAAGGACTTGTTGAGAACCTGATCGACGACCCAAATTTGGCGTTCATCGAGTGTTTCAACTTGGTGCCAATGCTAAGAAGGGACATACCCACCGTCACCCGACTAAAGTCGGGTAGTTGAAGTTATTTTTTTGATTGTCGGGATAGGTGAGAAGATTTTTTCAGAGAAAGCAGCGTCGACCATCGTGTGGACTTTGCTGCTTGCCTTTGTCTGAGTGGCTTCGCGCTAGCAATCAAAGAGTCTGATTAGGACGACGGGACTAATGACCGCCGCGAGGCGACGCGCGCTGGAGAGTCGGCTCTTAAGAGCCGGCAACGCAGGCCCGGTCCGTCAACGAGCTCAGGCAAGGACGGTAGAACTCGCGCACGAGTGCGCCGGAACGCTAGGGCTTATTAGCAAGGGGTCAAAGCAGGCCAAGCTGGCGGGCACGGGCAATCGCCTGGGTTCGGTTGCGCACATTGAGCTTGCTAAACATCTGTGTCAGGTACCATTTCGTTGTACTGACCGTGATACCCAACTTCTCCGCCGTCTGCTGGTTGGTGAGTCCAAGAGTCACCAGCTTGAGAATTTCCCTTTCCATGCGGCTCAGGCTCTCCTGCAGTGCAGTCGATGGCAGGTTTTCCTCATCAGCGGAAAAAGACTCGATCAGCGAGTTGACGAAGATCGGATCGATGTGCCGGATTTCACCGAGAAGATCGGCGACGCCACGCCCCTCATCGAGAAAAACCCGCCGGTAACCCGACGATGCAGCGAATGAAACAGCGCTCGCCAGATAGCGTCCCGCAGCCGCCTTCTCCCCAATCGCTCTCTTGGCGAGTGCCTGCAGCACGTTGATCGCGATCAGGCTGCCGTTGAAGCCGTCTTTGCACGCTCGTTGCTCAAGAGACGCTAGGACATTGAAGGCCCGCGTCGGCTGGTGTCGCGCCAGATAGATGCGCGCGCCAAGCAATTCCTCGTCCTCCCGGCTTCCCGCCGCCAAAGTCCGGATTTCATCCAAAGTCCGAGCCGCGCCATCAATGTTGCCTTCACGAAGCTGCAACTCGGCTACGACCAGAGCAATCAAGCGACGGCGACGCGCACTTTCCGGGCGTTGCGCAATCTCGCTGGCCTCGGCAAGGGTATTCCAGGCGGTTTCCCGTTCGCCGCAGACATGCTGCAACCTCGCCAAGGCGCGCAGCCCCAGCAAGGAAAAGAACACCATGCCCAACTGTCGCGACAACTCGATTCCGGTTTGCAATCGATAGCGAGCGCCGTTGAGGTCATTCTGTTCATAGTCGATGATACCCAATTGGACATAGAGCAGCCCGGCCACCGGCGCCGGAGAACCCCTATCATCGATATAGCGATCGATCCCGTTCTGGCAAATGGCCTTCGCTTCGCGCAGTTGCCCTTTTGCCATCATCATGGTGGTCAACGGGCCCAATGCATCGACCGTCATGAAACTATTGTCAAGTTGCTGACCGAGTTGGACACCCTTCTCTAGGGTATCAACGGCCGCCACTCGCTCGCCGATCAGCGCCTGTGCCTGCCCGAGCAAGCTCAGCGCATAGACACGAAAAAAGGACGCACTGTCGCCAAGCCGCTCCAGCGCCAGCTTGGCCGATGCAACAGCATCCTGCGGATCGCCCCAGCTCAGGGCAATATAGGCATGAATCGCAGCCAGCATCCCGCGACGTTTGAGCGGTTCATCCTCGGACTCGAGTTCCCGGGCCAGAGTGGCATAAGTTTCAGCCTGTGCCGTCTGGCCGCTCAGATACAGAATCCATGCCTTGTAGCAAGCGAGGTCGCTGTGCGCACGAACGAGTTCGTCAGGCAATTCGTCGAGCCAGGCACGCAACTTGGAAAGCTCGCCACGCGACAGAACGTCGTCCGCAAAGGCACGGAACAGTCTAAGGGTTGAGGGGAAATCCTTGGCCGCGAAGGAATGGCGAATCGCCTCCTCCTCGAAGCCATTGGCTTCGTACCATTCGCTGGCTTTCAGATGCTGCCTTTTCCGCTCGTGGACGTCCGACTCCGTGCTGAGGAACTCGGCGAACAACTGATGATAGCGATACCAGTGCCGGGTTTCATCAAGGCGCAGCAGAAACATGTTGGCCTGTTCAAGGCTGCTCAACATGCGTCGGCTATTCGGCAGTCCGGTTACCGCGTCACACAGTGACGCACAGAGTCGGTCGAGACCCGATGTTCGGCGAAGAAAATCCTGCACTTCGGGAGGCTGCCCGCTGAACACTTCCTCGGCAAGATACTCGAGAACGTGACGGTGTTCACCGCTAAATGCCGCCACACGTTGTGCAACGCTGGCCATGGATTCTTTGCCCGACGCGTGCTGCATCGACAGAGCAGCCATCTGCAATCCGGCGATCCAGCCTTCCGTTTTCTTCTCAAGCGCACTGACAAGTTCGCTGGTCAGCGAAAGCCCCATGGTTTGTTCAAGGAACAGCGACGATTCATCTAGCGAAAAGCGCAGGTCGTCTAGCCCAATTTCGCTCACGCGTTGCTGCGTGCGCCAGCGCGCCAATGACAGATCAGGAACATTTCGGCTGATCAACACCAGACGCAACTGCTCAGGCATGTGTTCGACGAGAAAGGCGATGGCGGCGTGAATTTCCGGTGTAGGAATGACATGGTAATCGTCCAGAACGAGAACGATACGACTCGCGGATTCGGAAATTTCACTGAGCAGTGCCGTAATCAGATCGCTCGAGGCTGGCAGTTGCAGTCGTTCGATCAGGAATATGGGTGCGCGACCGACTTCGGGGGCAACGGATTGCAGCGTGGCCACCAAGTGATACAAAAATCGGATGAGGTGGCTGTCCTCGTTGCCCAGAGACAACCAAGCGATCTTGAATTCGCTGCTATGTTCGCGCAAGGCGCTAGATACCAGTGTCGTCTTGCCGAACCCTGCCGGAGCTGAGACAACGGTCAGCGGCCGTTGCAATCCGTCGTGCAACCTTACAGCGAGGCGCGGCCTAGCGACAACCTGCGCCCCTTGCGCCGGCATGCTGATCTTGGCGTTGATCAGCGCTTGCTGGAAGATGGTCGACATTAGCGGTGCCAGAAACATACAGGGAGCTGAGTATAAGAGGCGCTCCATACTTTGGAAAGCTGCTCTCAGCATCCTCTGTTTGCGCGAGATTTGATGATGCTCAACCTTGTTGGACAAAATTGGATTTTCCGACCAGCCGAAGCTTGTGCTGTAACCCAACGCTCGGCAGCTAAACTAGCCACCGCACGGTTCAATCTTGAAGTCCTGATCGGAAAAATGCTTGATGGGCCGTTTCACTTTAAGGACCGTCAGTTGGACTGACGATCACCGGAGCAACGGCGCTTACAGGAGAAGCCCCCCGTCAGCTTTCTCGCATGACTGCTTAGCCTCATTAAACTGCCGCTAATTCTGCTCTGGACCGAATGGCCGAAAATTCCGCGTCGCGCAACCGGCGGCGCAGTCAGCGCGCCTGGCCTCAGGCCGTCTCCCGACTGGCGCTGATCCGCCCCTCTGCCGAATGAATCCCCAACACGACGGCCTCGCAAACGGCTTGAGCCGTCTTCTCCCGACGCTCCCCCGCAATTCGCCAGCATTCGCCTGAGCCCCCCAAAAACCCATGGCACCAAATTTGCTAAAGTAGAAACAAAAGCGTCAAACACCACTGTTTTTGGTAATTATTGTTTCAACGTGGTGCGAACCGCGCCCCAAACTGGTGAAAGTTACGATCAGATGAAACCGGCTTCTGCCCCAAACACGTCAGCCGATGAACTGCAACCGATCGAGCAGTTGATCCGCCGCCGTTACGACGATTTTTCGCCTTCCGACCGGAAGCTCTCGGACATCGTTGTCGCCCGCCAGAAGGATCTGGTCGCCTACTCGGCAACCGAACTCGCGCAGCTCGCTGGCGTTTCAAAGGCCAGCGCAGCGCGCTTCTTCAAGCGCCTCGGCTATCGCAATTTCAACGAATTCCGCGCCGGCGTTCGCGCCCGTTTTTCGTCCGAGTCGCCGCTCTACAAGCTCGACCATGCGGCGCCGACGCGCGATCGGCAATCGGGCTTCGCCAGCCACCTCGAAACCGACGCGCGCAATCTGTCGGCGCTGAGCGAGGGCGTCAGGCCACAGGATCTCAAGCACGCGCTGGCGCTGCTCAAAAGCGCGCGCCGCCTGTGGGTCGTTGGTTACCGCAACGGCTACGCCAGCGCTTTTTATGCGCACGTGCTGTTCTCTCATGCGCGCGCCAACGTCACGCTGGTCAATGAAGCGGCGGCCAAGGGCGCCGACATCCTGGCCGACGTCGGTGAAGACGACGTGCTGCTCGCCGTCGACTTTCGTCGGCGTACGCGAGCACTGCCCAAGGTCGTCCAGGTCGCGCGCGACGCCGGCGCCGCGGTCGTGCTGCTAACCTACGCCCCGCTTTCGGCCCTCGCTTCCCTGGCGCAGGTGGTACTGACCTGCCCGACGCAGGGGTCGGCGATTTTCGACTCCTACGTCGCCGCCATCAGCCTGGTCAATTATCTGGCCGGCGAACTGGTCGCCAGCGCGCGAACGACGTCGCGCCAGCGCATGGAGCGCATCGAACAGATCCACCAATTGCTCGACGACCTCGACGAATGAATCGCTATTCAAGGTGAACAAAATGACGACTCCCGCGCTCAACGAAACCCGCCTGCTCGCTTCACTACAAGAACTCGGCACGCTCGGCGCATTGCCTGGCGGCGGCGTCTGCCGGCTGGCGCTAACCGACGCTGACCGCCAGGGTCGCGACTGGGTCGTCGCGCGAATGCGCGCGCTCGGCATGAGCGTAACCATCGACGCCATCGGCAACGGCGTCGGCGTCTATTCCGGGCTTGAACAACGCCCGCCGGTGATGGGCGGATCGCACATCGACACAGTGCGTACCGGCGGCATCTACGACGGCAATTACGGCGTTCTCGCCGGGCTCGAAGTGGTCGCCGCGCTGCGCGACGCCGGGATGCGCACCAAACGGCCAATCGCCGTGGCTTTCTTCACCAACGAGGAAGGATCGCGCTTCGCGCCGGACATGATGGGCAGCCAGGTGTTCCAGGGCGATCTGCCGCTTGAGCAGGCGCTGGCGACGCGCGGCATCGACGGCGCGACCGTCGGCGACGAGCTGCGCCGAATCGGCTACGCCGGCGACGCGCCGGTCGGCGCCAACTGCGTCGACAGCTACGTCGAGCTGCACATCGAACAGGGCCCGGTGCTCGACCGCGAAGGCGTGCGCATCGGCGTCGTCGAGGGCGTCCAGGGAATTTCGTGGACCGAATTCACGCTGCGCGGCGTATCCAACCACGCCGGCACCACGCCGATGTCGATGCGCAGCGACGCCGGCTACGTCGCGGCGCGCGTCGCGACCTTTGCGCGCGAACTGACGCAGCAGCACGGCGGCAACCAGATCGCGACGGTCGGCGCGCTGACGCTCTCGCCCAACCAGGTCAACGTCATCGCCAACCAGGCCGTATTCACCGTCGACCTGCGCAACACCGACGGCGCGGCGCTCGCTGCCGCCGAGCAGCAGCTGTGGGACTTTGCCGAGACGACCGCCGCCGCCGAAGGTGCCGCCTGCGAACGTCGCTCGCTGGCGCGCTTCGACCCGGTGCGCTTCGACCCCGCCGTCGTCGATCGCGTCGAACGCATCGCCACCGAGCGCGGCTTGAGCCACCGCCGGCTGCCGAGCGGCGCCGGCCACGACGCGCAGATACTGGCGCGCATGTGCCCGACCGGGATGATCTTCGTCCCCAGCGTCAACGGCTTGTCGCACAACGTCGAGGAATACACGAAGCCGGCCGATCTGATCGCCGGCGCGCAGGTTCTGCTGCAGCTCTTGATCGAGCTCGCGGATCGACCCTGAGTGCGCCGCCGCCAAACCTTTAGCCATTTACCCAGGAGAGAATCGTGGCCCGTTTCGTCAATGTCGCCCTAGGCCAGCTCGGTCCCGTCCAGCGCAGCGACAGCCGCGCGCAGGTCGTCGCGCGCCTGTGCGAACTGATGCGCGAAGCGCACGCGCTGGGCGCCGACCTCATCGTTTACCCCGAGCTGGCGCTGACCACCTTCTTTCCGCGCTGGTACATCGAGGACCCGGCCGAACTCGACGCCTATTACGAGACGGAAATGCCCAACGCGGCGACGCAGCCGCTCTTCGACCTGGCGCGCGAACTCGCCGTCGGCTTCTATCTGGGCTACGCCGAACTCGCGCAGGAAGAAGGTCAGGCGGTGCGCTACAACACCTCGATCCTGGTCGACAAGACCGCGACCATCATCGGCAAGTACCACAAGGTGCATGTCCCGGGACACAGCGAACACGAGCCCTGGCGGCGCTTCCAGCACCTTGAGAAGCGCTACTTCAAGCCCGGCCACCACTTCGGCGTAACACCAGCTTTCGGCGGAATCTTCGGCATGGCGCTGTGCAACGACCGGCGCTGGCCCGAGACCTACCGCGTGATGGGTCTGCAGGGCGTCGAGATGGTGCTGATCGGCTACAACACGCCGATCCACAACGCGCCGGCGCCGGCGCACGACGACCTGTCGCTGTTCCACAACCGCCTGTCGCTGCAGGCCGGTGCCTACCACAACGGCTGCTGGGTCGCTGGCGTCGCTAAGGCCGGGCTCGAAGAAGGCGTCGACAGCATCGGCGGCAGCTGCCTGATCGCACCGTCGGGCGAAGTCGTCGCCGCATGCATCACCAAGGATGACGAGATCGCCATCGCGCGCTGCGACCTCGACTTTTGCGCGATCTACCAGAAGACCACTTTCAACTTCGACCTGCACCGCCAGCCGCAGGCCTACGGAATGATCGTCGAGCGCAAGGGAACGACGCTCGCCGCCGACGGTTCGCCGCTGGCCCACGACTGAAAGCCATGCCCCCATTCACCCACCGCCTCTCCCCTCGCCTTTCCCATCACTCAAGGAGCAACACCATGCGCCACCGTTTCTCGCTTCGCCTGCTGCCGGCCGCCCTGCTGTCGGTCGCTGCGCTCGGCTCGGCAATCTCCTTCGCCGCAACCGACGTCAAGACCATCCACATGATCCCGCAGGGCGACCTCAAGATCCTCGACCCGATCCAGAACCCCTCGTACATCACGCGCAACCACGGCTACATGATCTACGACACGCTGTTCGCGCAGAACAGCAAGGGCGAGATCAAGCCGCAGATGGTCGATAGCTACAAGGTTTCGGCCGACAAGAAGGTATGGACCTTCACGCTGCGTCCGGGCCTCAAGTGGAGCGATGGAAAGCCGGTGACCTCGACCGACTGCGTCGCGTCGATCAAGCGCTGGGCGAGCCGCGACGTCTCCGGCAAGCTGCTCGGCGCGGCCATCGGCAGCATGGAAGCGATCGACGTCAATGTGTTCACCATCACGCTGGCCAAGCCCTTCGGTCCGGTCATCGAGATGCTCGGCAAGCCATCGTCGAACGTTCCCTTCATGATGCCCGAGCGCGTTGCCAAGACCGAGGCCGCCGAGCAGATCAAGGACACCACCGGTTCGGGACCGTTCATCTTCAAGAACGACGAATGGGTTCCCGGCAGCAAGGTGGTCTATGTCAAGAACCCCAACTACGTTCCGCGCAAGGAGCCGGCCGACGGTTTGGCCGGCGGCAAGGTGGTCAAGGTCGAGCGCGTCGAATGGAACGTCATCCCCGACCAGAACACCGCGCTCTCGGCGTTCAAGGGAGGCGAAATGGACGTCTACGAGCTGCCGCCCGCCGACTTCCTCGAACCGCTGGCCAAGGACCCGAGCATCAAGCTGTCGGTCGACCAGCTTGGCAACCAGGGCTGGCTGCGCCCCAACCATCTGCTGCCGCCGTTCAACAACGCCAAGGCGCGCCAGGCGCTGATCTACATGGTCAACCAGGGCGAGTACCTGGCCGCCGCCGGCTTCTCGGCCAAGTACCAGCACCCGACGTGCATGGCGTATTTCATGTGCGGCAGCGTCAATGACTCGAAGGCCGGCGCGCAACCTTATCAGGGCGGTCAGAACCTCGAAAAGGCCAGACAGCTGATGAAGGAGTCGGGCTACAAGGGCGAGAAGGTCATCGTGCTGGCGCCGTCCGAGCCGCCGATCCAGGCCGCCGCCGCGCTGGTCACCATCCAGAACCTCAAGAAGATCGGCGTCAATGTCGAAGCGCAGGCAATGGACTGGGGAACGCTGCAGGCACGCCGCGCCAAGAAGGAAGGCTGGAACATCTTCCACACCTACTCGGTCGGTGCCGATGTTTACTCGCCGGCGGTCAATTCGTACGCCCAGGCCAGTTGCGACGCGTCGCCTTCAGGCTGGCCGTGCGACGCCGAGCTCGAAAAGCTGCGCGCATCGTGGGTCGCCGAAAGCGACTCGGCCAAGCGCAAGAAGATCACCGACGCGATCCAGGCACGCATGTATGAGGTCGTCCCCTACGTGAACTTCGGCCAGTTCTTCCAGCCGATGGTCTACCGCAACAACCTGTCCGGCGTTCTCAACGTCGGCATCCCGGTGATGTGGAACGTCGAAAAGAAGTAGGCGAACGATTAACCCCTCCCGACCTCCCCTTGTCAGGGGAGGAGTGAAGCCGGGGAGGAGACCACCCACGCCCCCCCTGAGAAGGGGGGCTGGGGGGGTTAGAAGCCGCCATTTTTACCTGACCAACCGAGGCTCAAAGCTCAAATGCTTTTTCTGATCAAACGGATTGCCGCAGTCATCCCGGTCCTCGCCGTCGTCGCGGTGATCGTTTTCCTGCTGCTGCGCCTCTCGCCCGGCGACCCGGCGGTGATCATCGCCGGCGACTCGGCGAGCGCGCAGGACATCGATAACATCCGCCGTTCGCTGGGCCTCGACCAGCCGCTGCTCGGCCAGTTCTTTCAATGGATCTGGCAGCTGCTGCACGGCGACTTCGGCGTCTCGATCTTCACCGGAATGCCGGTCCTCAAATTGATCATGCAGCGCGTCGAGCCGACGCTGTGGCTCGCCGCGCTGACCATGTCTTTCGCCATCGTCTTCGCGTTGCCGATGGGAATCTGGGCGGCGTGGAAAGCCGACACCTGGGTCGACCGGCTGGTCACCGCGCTCTCCGTCATCGCCTTCTCGCTGCCGGTGTTCCTGATCGGCTACGCGCTGGTCTATGGTTTCTCGACGCGGCTCGGCTGGTTGCCGGTGCAGGGTTTCAAGAGCCTCGCCGACGGCGCGCTCCCCTTCATTCGCCACCTGATCCTGCCGGTGCTCAGCGGCGGCCTGATCTACACGGCGCTGCTGGCGCGGATGACTCGCGCGACGATGCTCGACGTGCTCGGCGAAGACTACATCCGCACTGCGCGTGCCAAGGGTATCTTGTTGCCGCGATTGCTGCTGCGCCATGCCTTGAAAAACGCTGCGGTGCCTATCGTCACCACCATCGGCCTCGGGATCGCCATGCTGCTCGGCGGCGTGATGGTCACCGAGAGCGTCTTCGCCATCCCCGGCATCGGCCGTCTCACCGTCGACTCGATCCTGCGCCGCGACTACCCGGTGATCCAGGGAATCGTGCTGGTCACCTCGCTGGCCTACGTGGCGATCAACCTAGTGACCGACCTGCTCTACGGCTTGTTCGACCCGCGCATCCGCTATTGATCAGCACAGGAAACAAAGCCCATGGATCTCTCCCTCGAACGTCTCGAACAACGCATCGCGCGCCAGGCCAAGCAACCGCGCGCGCTGCGTTTTGCCCGGCGTCATCCGCTGCTCGTGTTCGGCCTCGTGCTGCTCTCGGTCGTCGTTTTTCTGGCGATCTTCGCGCCCTGGCTGTGCGCGAACGACCCGACCGAAATGAACGTAATCGCGCGCCTCAAACCCTCGTCGGCCGAGCACGTTTTCGGCACCGACGCGATGGGCCGCGACATTTTTTCGCGAACGCTCCACGGCGCCCGGGTGTCGCTGCTGGTCGGCTTCTGCGTCGCGCTGCTCAGTGCTGCGGTCGGCATCGTCGTCGGCACGGTCGCCGGCTTCTCGCGCTGGATCGACGCCATCGTCATGCGCTTCATGGACGGCATGATGGCGATCCCGGGAATCCTGCTGGCGGTGGCCTTGATGACGCTGACCCAGGCCAGCGTACAGACGGTGATCATCGCCATCGCGCTGCCCGAAATCCCGCGCGTCGTTCGCCTCGTTCGCGCGCTGGTGCTGACCATCCGCGAGCAGCCCTACATCCAGGCTGCCGAAGCCTGCGGCACCCGATTGCCGCGAATCCTGGCGCGGCACGTGGTGCCCAACCTGCTCACCCCGCTGATCGTCCAGGCCAGCTTCATCTGCGCCTCGGCGATGATTTTCGAGGCCTATCTCAGTTTCCTCGGCGCCGGAACGCCGCCGGAAGTGCCGAGCTGGGGCAACATCATGGCCGACGGCCGCTCGGTCGTCCAACTGGCTTTCGGGGTGATTCTCTACCCCGGTCTTTTTCTCGGGCTGACGGTGTTGGCTGTCAACCTGATCGGCGACGGTCTGCGCGACCTGCTCGACCCGCGCATCGCCAAGAAACTGTGAGCCAAAGATGATCCGAAAAAAGACAGTTAACCACGGAGTTCACGGAGAACACGGAGTAAAAAAATTAGTTATATGGTTTTTGGTATTCTCCGTGCCCTCCGTGCTCTCCGTGGTTTCGAACTGAGGTTTTAGGGATGACTACTCCCCTGCTTGAAGTCGACGACCTGCACCTGGCTTTCGCCAGCCGCGAGGGCGTCACGCGTGCGCTCGAAGGCGTTTCCTGGCAGCTGCACGCCGGCGAAATGCTCGGCATCGTCGGCGAATCCGGCTGCGGCAAGAGCGTCACGGCGATGGCCGTGCTGCGCCTGTTGCCGGCGCCGCCGACGACGCACATCAGCGGCGCAATCCGTTTTCGCGGCGAGAACCTGCTGCAGGCGAGCGAAGCGCGGCTGCAGCAAATCCGCGGCAACGAGATCTCGATGATTTTTCAGGACCCGATGACGTCGACCAACCCGGTGCTGACCATCGGCGAACAGATCGCCGAAGTGCTGATGCTGCACCAGCAGCTCGGGCGCCGCGCGGCCTGGGCGCGCGCCGTCGAACTGCTCGATCTGGTCAACATCCCCGACCCGCAGCGCCGTGTCCACGAATACCCGCACCAGTTCTCGGGCGGCATGCGCCAGCGCGCGATGATCGCCATCGCGCTGGCGTGCAAACCCGACGTACTGATCGCCGACGAACCGACGACCGCGCTCGACGTCACCATCCAGGCGCAGATCATGGAACTGCTCGACCGCCTGCGCCGCGAGACCGGCACCGCGATCGTGCTGATCACCCACGACCTGGGCGTCGTCGCCGAAAGCTGCGATCGCGTCGTCGTCATGTACGCCGGCGCCAAGGTCGAGGAAGCGACGACCGCCGAGCTCTTCGCGCGCCCCAGCCATCCGTACACGCGCGGTCTGCTCGACGCCATGCCGCGCCTCGACACGCCGCTCACCGAACCGCGCTCGCGCCTGCCCGAGATCCCCGGCATGGTGCCGTCGCTGCGCAGCGCGGCGGTCGGCTGCCGCTTTTCGCCGCGCTGCGCACTGGCTGACAATCGTTGCCGCAGCGAGGTGCCGCCCTTGGCGCCGATCGTTGCCGCCAACCCATCGCACCGCGCCGCCTGCTGGCGCAGCGTTTCCGAAGCGACTGCCGTATGAATGCCATGACCAAAGAAGCGACGATAGCGGCGACGCCAAGTCAGAAGCCGGCGCTGCTCGAAGTCCGCCAGCTCATCAAGCATTACCCGGGCCGCGGCGTCTGGCCCAAGCCGCAGCCGATCAAGGCGGTCGATGACATCTCGTTCGCCATCGGCTACGGCGAAACGCTGGGCCTGGTCGGCGAATCGGGCTGCGGCAAATCGACCGCGGCCAAGACCATCCTGCGCCTGATCGAGCCTACCTCGGGCGCCATCGTGCTCGAAGGCACCGACGTCGCGAAGCTCTCGACCAGCCAGTTCCGCCCCTATCGGCGCGACCTGCAGATCGTCTTCCAGGACCCCTATTCGTCGCTCAACCCCAGGATGCGTGCGCGCGACATCGTCGCCGAACCGCTGCAGAACTTCGGCCGCTCCGGCGATTGCGACGACGACAAGATGGCCGCGCTGTTTGCCCGAGTCGGCCTCGACAAAGAGGCGATGCGCAAGTTTCCCAGCGAGTTTTCGGGCGGCCAGCGCCAGCGATTGGGCATTGCGCGCGCCTTGGCGCTCAACCCCAAGCTGATCGTCTGCGACGAGCCGGTGTCGGCGCTCGACGTCTCGATCCAGGCGCAGGTCATCAACCTGCTCGAAGACCTGCAGCACGAGCTCGGCGTCTCGTACCTCTTCGTCGCACACGATCTGGCGGTCGTTCGCCATATCAGCCAGCGCGTCGCGGTGATGTATCTTGGCCGCATCGTCGAGATCGGCCTGGTCGGCGAGCTCTACGCCAACCCGCGCCATCCCTATACGCAGGCGCTGCTGGCGGCGGTGCCCAAGGTCGGCGTCGGGCTCGCGCGCGCGAAAACGCTGCTCAAGGGCGATATCCCGAGCCCGGCCAATCCGCCGTCGGGCTGCACCTTCCGCACGCGCTGCCCGCTGGCGCGCAGCGAATGCGCCGGGAGCTCGCCGCAACTCACCGCACAAGGCACGCAGCACTGGGCCGCGTGCCATTTCATCCGCTAAACCGCATTCAACACGGAGACACGGAGAAAAACCAAGAGAACATGCCGCGAAGCGGATCCCTGAGGAACGAAAACCATGCCCAGACGAAAATATGACCGAAGGAGATTACAGGGTGAAGCTCCGATTTAGTTCAAGATTTTTCTTCTCTTCGTGTTCTCCGTGTTCTTCGTGGTTCAATTTATTTTAAGTTTAAAGACGAACGGATATTGCATGAGCATCAAATGGTTCTACCGCTGCCCCGCCTGCGCCGCGACTTACGCGATTGCCCCCGGCCGCTACCTCTGCGAGCACTGCGCCAAAGAGCAACAACCGCAACGGCCGCTGTCGGGCGTTCTCGACGCCGACTGGGAAGGTGAAGCCGGGGACGCGACCGTCCCGCTGCCGGTCGATAAAAAGTGGTTGCCACCGATTCCGGTCGGCAACACGCCGCTGTGGGCGCCGCACCGATTGCGCGACGAGTTTTCGGCGCCCAATCTCTGGATCAAGGACGACACCTGCAACCCGTCGGGGTCGTTCAAGGATAGAGCGTCGTATCTGGTCGCCGCCTTCGCCAGCGAGCACCGGTTGCCCGAGATCGTTCTGGCGTCGACCGGCAACGCGGCGTCGAGCATGGCCGCGGTCGGCGCAGCCGCGGGTCTCAAGGTCAAGGTCTTCCTGCCGGCCAAGGCGCCGATCGCCAAGCGCATCCAGGTGCTGCAGTACGGCGCCGAGCTGGTCGCGGTGAACGGCAACTACGATCAGGCCTTCGACCTCTCGCTCGACTACTCGACGCGCAGCGGATCGCTGTCGCGCAATACCGCGTACAACCCGCTGACCATCGAAGGCAAGAAGACCGTTTCGTTCGAAATGGTCGACGACTTGTTGTGCGCCGGCGGCAACGAACCCGACCACGTCTTCGTTCCGACCGGCGACGGCGTGATCCTCGCCGGCGTCTACCGCGGCTTCGAGAACCTCAAGCGGCTCGGCCGGATCGCCAAGATGCCGACGCTGTGGGCGTGCCAGGCCGAAGGATCGAGCGCGCTGGCGCGCGCCTTCGCATCAAACCGTGACGGCAACGACGCTTTTGCCGACCCGCTGCCGTCGTCCACGATCGCCGATTCGATCGCCGTCGACGTCCCGCGCAACGGCCTGCACGCGCTCGCCAAGCTCAGCAAACACGGCGGCCGCGTCGTCACCGTCGACGACGAAGCGATCCTTGCCGCACAAAAAAAACTCTCATCGACAACCGGCCTCTTCGCCGAACCGTCGTCGATCGCCGCTTTCGCGGGCTGGCTCAAGGTTCGCGCATCGATCGCGGCGACCGACACCTGTGTCTTGCTGATCACCGGCTCGGGGCTCAAGGATATCCGCGCCGCCGCCCTTGGCCTGGGCTTAACCACTGGAGAACCACAATGATCGACCTCAAAATCAACCAGGCGCAGCGCAAGAAGAACATCGAGCGTTGCCGCGAAAAAGGAATCATCCTGCCGACCTACGCGCAGATGCGCGACCCGGCGCTGATCCCCGACGCCATCA
>Ga0316604_10000482_pt1 | contig 48236 bp, 51 predicted proteins | sample OWC_soil_day20_C_FD_207650 | JGI IMG/M metagenome (GOLD analysis project Ga0316604, IMG submission 207650) | Wetland soil microbial communities from Old Woman Creek delta, Ohio, United States - OWC_soil_day20_CT | ecosystem: Environmental > Terrestrial > Soil > Wetlands | place: USA: Ohio...
TGGTGATTACCCGTCGGGCGGCCGGCGCAGCTTGCGCCGGCCGCCCGTTCGGGGACGTCCTCAGCCTTTTTTGAGTCGCTCGAGTTGCGGCGAGAGCTTCTCGATCGTCGCGGCAAAGTCGGTGAGGCGCTTTTTCTCCTGCTCGACAACCTGGGCCGGCGCGCGCGCGACGAAGCTTTCGTTGGCCAGCTTGGCCTGCGCCTTGACGATCTCGCCTTCGATGCGGGCGATCTCCTTGGTCAGTCGCTCGATTTCGGCGGCGACGTCGATTTCGATCTTGAACATCAAGCGCGTTTGACCGACGACGGCGCTCGGCGAATTGGCGTCTTCGGGCAGTACGTCGACGATCTGCATTTCGGAGAGCTTGGCCAGCGCTTTGAGGTAGGGGGCGAAGCGGGCCAGCGACTCGCTGTCACCGCTGGCGATCAGCGGCACGCGCACCGCCGGCGAGAGGTTCATCTCGCCGCGCAGGTTGCGGCAGGCGTGGGCCAGTTCCTTGAGTTGCTGAACTTGCGCTTCGCTCGCTGCGTCTATTTTCTCGACTTGCGCTTGCGGATAAGCCGCCTGCATCACCGAGTCGTGCGTTTTGCGCCCGGCCAGCGGTGCGACGGCCTGCCACAGCTCCTCGCTGATGAACGGGATCAACGGATGCGCCAGACGCAGTACGGTTTCCAGCACGCGCACCAGCGTGCGGCGCGTGGCGCGCGCCTGCTCGGCTGTGCCAATCTGCATCTGCACCTTGGCGAGCTCAAGATACCAGTCGCAGAACTCGTCCCAGACGAATTCGTAAATCGATCGCGCCAGCAGGTCGAAGCGGTAGTCGGCAAAGTGTTGAGCGATTTCGGCTTCACTGCGTTGCAGTTTGCTGACGATCCAGCGGTCGGCGAACGAAAAGTCGAGTTCCTTGCCGCAGCTTGACGGCGTGCACGCGTCGATCCCGCAATCCTGTCCTTCGGTGTTCATCAGCACGAAGCGTGTCGCGTTCCACAGCTTGTTGCAGAAGTTGCGGTAGCCCTCGCAGCGCTGCAGGTCGAACTTGATGTCGCGGCCGGGGCTGGCCAGCGACAGGAAGGTGAAGCGCAGCGCGTCGGTGCCGAAAGCGGCGATGCCTTCGGGGAACTCGCGGCGCGTACGCTTTTCGATCTGCTGCGCCTGTTTCGGGTTCATCAGCCCGGTGGTGCGTTTCTTGACCAGGTCCTCGATGTTGATGCCGTCGATCAGGTCGATCGGGTCGAGCACATTGCCCTTCGACTTGCTCATCTTCTGGCCTTCGGCGTCGCGGATCAGGCCATGGACATAGACGTGCTTGAACGGGATCTTGCCGGTCAGGTGCTTGGTCATCATGACCATTCGCGCGACCCAGAAGAAAATGATGTCAAAACCGGTGACCAGCACCGTCGACGGCAGGTAGAGGTCGAGCGCCGGGTTCGACTTGGCCGGCCATTCGGGCGTCCAGTCGAGCGTCGAAAACGGCCACAGCGCCGACGAGTACCAGGTGTCGAGCACGTCGGGGTCACGCTTGAGCGCGCCGGTGTGGCCCGCCGCAGCGGCCTGGGCGCGCGCCTCGGCCTCGTCGTGGGCGACGTAGACGTTGCCCGCCTCGTCGTACCACGCCGGGATCTGGTGGCCCCACCACAGCTGGCGCGAGATGCACCAGTCCTGGATGTTGTTGAGCCACTGGTTGTAGGTATTGACCCAGTTCTCGGGGACGAACTTGATCTCACCCGAGGCGACACATTCGAGCGCCTTGCCGACGATGGAAGTCCCGTCAGCGCCGGGTTTGCTCATGGCGACGAACCACTGGTCGGTGAGCATCGGCTCGATGGCGATTCCGGTGCGGTCGCCGCGCGGCACCTTGAGCTTGTGCTTGTCGGTTTTTTCGAGAATCCCCAGCGCTTCGAGGTCGGCGACGACGGCCTGGCGCGCGGCGAAGCGGTCCATGCCGCGATATTTTTCCGGCGCGTTGTCGTTGATCTTGGCGTCTAGCGTCAGGATAGCGATGACCGGCAGCTTGTGCCGTTGGCCCACCGCATAGTCGTTGAAGTCGTGCGCCGGGGTGACCTTGACGCAGCCGGTGCCGAATTCGAGGTCGACGTAGGCGTCGGCGATGATCGGGATTTCGCGCCAGCCCGCGGCATCGAGCGGATCGGCGCCAACGCCCGAGAGCGGCAGCTTGATCATCTTGCCGATCAAGTGTTGGTAACGCCCATCGTCGGGGTGTACCATCACCGCGGTGTCGCCGAGCATCGTTTCCGGGCGCGTCGTGGCGACCGTCAGATGACCCGAGCCATCGGCCAGCGGGTAGCGGATGTGCCACATGAAGCCGTCTTCTTCCTCGCTCACCACTTCGAGGTCGGACACCGCCGTATGCAGCACCGGATCCCAGTTGACCAGGCGCTTGCCGCGATAGATCAGGCCTTCCTGGTGCAGCCGAACGAAGGTCTCGGTGACGATCTTCGACAGGCCGGCGTCCATCGTGAAGCGCTCGCGAGTCCAGTCGGGAGAGGTGCCGAGGCGGCGCATCTGGCGCGTGATGGTGTTGCCCGAGAACTCCTTCCACTCCCAGACTTTTTCGAGGAATTTTTCGCGGCCGAGGTCGTGGCGCGAGATGCCCTGCGCGTCGAGCTGGCGTTCGACGACGATCTGCGTGGCGATCCCGGCGTGGTCGGTTCCCGGCTGCCACAGCGTGTTGTCGCCGCGCATGCGATGGTAGCGCGTCAGCGCGTCCATGATCGTCTGGTTGAAGCCGTGCCCCATGTGCAGCGTACCGGTGACGTTGGGCGGCGGCAGCAGCAGGCAGAAGGCTTTCTCGTTGCTGGTGTCGAGGCCGGCGTCAAAATAGCCCTTGGCCTCCCATTCAGGGTACCAGCGACGTTCGATGTCGGCCGGCTCAAAGCTTTTGGCGAGTTCCATGGGGATAGTCGTAGAGGATGGCGAAAACCAGCGATTATACCGGATCGCACCGCCGCCCACGACCGCACCACAGCAGCGGCGGTCAGGACCGTTGAACGAATGCGGTCGGCATGAGGCGGGGATAGATAAGCCAAGAAACCGCTCTCAACACGCAGATCATGCCGCGAAGCCAATCCCGCGGGGCGGAGACACAGAGAGCACGGAAGTGACCTCGAAAATGGGGGGAGATGCTCCGGGTTTCTATCTTCTTTCTCCGTGAACTCCGTGCCTCCGTGGACTCTGTGTCGAAGGAGCTTGGCTTTGGTCGTTCATGCAATCGCCCTGCGGCGGCAGCTAGTCGTCGCTGTCCGGTTCGTCGAGCGGCAGCCGCAACTGCTTGCGCCGGGCGATGAAATCGTGCAGCGCGCTTTCCATAGTCGCGGTGATTCCGGCGCGCAGTTCTTCTCCGGCGTTGAGCAAGGCCGTTTCGAGCAGCTTGGGCAGATCGCCGGTCAGTTGCTGTCCGATGGCGTGGGCGATGTCAGAGGCGAGCAGCGAGACCTGCGTCTCGTCGAAGCGCTCGCTATGCTCGTCGAAACCTGCAGCGTCTGCCGAGACCACCTCGGTGAGCACCGGCAGGTCGTCGTCTTCGCTCACCGGCGGCGGCTGGCTGTCAATGCGGTCGATTTGCGGCGCGCTGGGCCGCGCTGCGACAAAAGTCCGCCGCCGCCGCATCAGCGAGTCGGCGCGGTCGACGACGTCGGATGGCGCGCTCATCAGTGATACTCCGCGAGGTCGATGAATTTGATCGCGTAGCCGCGGTCCTTGTAATACCTGACGCGTTCGCGACCGGCCTGCCGCTCGCTCTCGTTTTGTCCAACGACTTCGATGACGCTGGCAAAACGCGAGAAGGCGCCGGGGATTGCTTCGGAAAGATTGAACAGCCGCTCGTTGTGCGCCGGCGATTCGAGTTCGTCGGTGATGACCACCGGGGTTTCGCTCGCCAGCGGCGAGGTATTGCGCACGTGCGGCAGGAATCCGGTCGGCGGTTGCAGCCACAGCTGGCGGTCGATTTGACCGGCGACCTCGGCGTCGGGCGCATAGACGAGCAGCGATTTTTTCTGCATTAGTGCCTTGCCGATCAGCGCGGCGGCCGCCGCAATGCGGTCGGCAGCGTTGTGGTAAAAAAAGATCTGGGTCAATTGAGTTTCCCGGCGCGCGCGATCAGATAATGCGCGAGCAGTCCCACCGGACGCCCGGTCGCGCCTTTGTCGGCACCCGATTTCCACGCCGTACCGGCGATGTCGAGGTGCGCCCAGTCGTATTTCTTGGCGAAGCGCGACAGGAAGCAGGCGGCCGAAACCGCGCCGCCGGCGCGGCCGCCGATGTTGGCCACGTCGGCGAAGTTGCTTTTGAGCAGGTCCTGGTAGTCGTCCCACAGCGGCATCTGCCAAGCGCGGTCCTGCGCCTCGTCGCCAGCCTGCAGCAGGTCGCGCGCGAGGCCGTCGTCGTTGGCAAAAAGCCCGCTCGCGACATGGCCGAGCGCGATCACGCAGGCACCGGTCAGCGTCGCGACGTCGATCACCGTTGCGGGTTTGAAGCGTTCGGCGTAGGTCAGCGCATCGCAGAGAAGCAGGCGGCCTTCGGCGTCGGTGTTGAGGATCTCGATGGTTTGCCCGGACATCGAGCTGACGATGTCGCCGGGTTTGCTCGCCGCGCCGCCGGGCATGTTCTCGGCGGAGGGCACGATCACCGTGAGGTTGATGGCCAGCTTCATCTGCACGATCGCCTTGAGCGTTCCGAGCACGCTGGCGGCGCCGCACATGTCGAACTTCATCTCGTCCATTTCGGCACCCGGCTTGAGCGAAATTCCGCCCGAGTCAAAGGTAATTCCCTTGCCGACCAGCACCAGCGGCTTCTCGTCTTGGCGACCGCCCTGGTACTGCAGCACGATCAATTTGGGCGCTTGTACCGAGCCCTTGGCGACCGAGAGCAGCGAACCCATGCCCAATGCTTCCATCTCCTCGCGTTCGAGGATCTGACAGTCGAGGCCGTGCTCGCTGGCCAGCTGCTGCGCCGTTTCGGCAAGGTAAGTGGGCGTGCATACGTTGCCCGGCAGGTTGCCCATTGTTCTGGCCAGCGCCACGCCAGCGGCGATAGCCAACCCCTGGGCCAGCGCTTCTTCGCCAGGCGCCAGTTCACCACGCCGTTCGACGGCGAAGGTCAGTTTGCGCAGCGGGCGACGAAGCTCACTTTTCTTGCTTTTGAACTGCTCGAAACGATAGAGCGTTTCCTGCGCGACGATCGCGGCCTGCCTGATTCGCCAGGCCGAGCTGCGTTTCTTGACCGCAATTTCGGTGAGAAACAGCGTGCCGTCAGCGGCGCCGGTTTCACTCAGCGCCTTGACCGCGCAGCGAATCGCCGCGCAATACGCCTGGTCGCGAAATTCCTTTTCCTTGCCCAGTCCAATGAGCAGCACCCGGTCGCACAAGGTTGAAGGGACGTCGTGCAGCAGCAACGTCGAGCCGGCTTTGCCGTCCATGTCGCCGCGGCGAACGATTTCGGCAAGGTAGCCGCTCGCGGCATGGTCGACGAGCTCGGCGGGAAGCGTCAGTTTGCGCGTTTCAAAGACGCCGACAACGACGCAGGCGCTGCGTTGCTTCTCCGGGCTGCCGCTTTTTATGCTAAATTCCACCGGCTATTCCTCACTCTGTGCTTTGCGTAGCAAAAGCCGATTATCACTGCAGTTTTTCGTTAAAGTCAAAAAATGATCTTCCAGCGTGCCACCCGGCGCGAGTTTACCCAGTCGGCGGCCGGTGTTTTTATCGCGCTGTTCGCTATTCTGCTGACGACGCAGTTGATCCGCTTTCTCAGTGAGGCGGCGCAAGGCTCGATCGCGCCGGAAGCGGTCGTCGCGCTGCTCGGTTTTTCGGCGCTCAACTACATCCCGACGCTGCTCTCGCTGGCCTTGTTCATCGCGATTCTGCTGGCGCTGTCGCGCAGCTATCGCGATTCCGAAATGGTCGTCTGGTTTTCTTCGGGCTTGTCGCTTTCCGCCTGGGTGCGTCCGGTGCTGGTGTTTACCCTGCCGCTGGTCGTCGCGATTGCCGGTTTGTCGCTGTTCGTGTCGCCCTGGGCGCTGTCGCAGAGTTCTGAATACCTCAGCAATCTCGATGTGCGCAAGGACGCCGGGCAGGTGTCGCCCGGGGCTTTCCAGGAGTCCTCTTCGGGCGATCGCGTCGTTTTCGTCGAGGCCGTTGCCGATGATGAGAGCTATGTCAAAAATGTCTTCGTCAGTTCGGTGCAGAGTGGGCGCCTGGGGGTGACCATGGCGGCGACCGGGCACCAGGAAATTGCGGCCAACGGCGATCGTTTCATCGTTCTGGAAAAGGGCAGTCGCTACGAGATCGAGCCGGGGACCCCAGAACTTCGCACCCTGGAATACGGGCGCTATGCGATTCGGATGGAGACCAAGGAGGCGCGCGGTATCGAGATGACGCCGAAGAATATGTCGACGCTGGAATTGATCAAGCTCGACCAGCCGGTCTTCCGTGCCGAACTGCTTTGGCGTCTGGGCGTTCCTCTTTCGGCGATCGTTCTGGCGCTGCTGGCGATTCCGCTGTCCTTCGTCAATCCGCGTGCCGGCCGTTCGGCCAACATGTTGCTGGCGCTGTTTACCTATCTTGTTTACAACAATTTGATGACCATCAGTCAGGCGTGGGTCGCCAGCGGCAAGGTGTCATTTACTTTTGGCGTGCTGTCGATCCATCTCTTCATGCTCTGTCTGTTGCCGCTCCTTTTCTATCGCCGCATCGCGGTGCTCTCTTTGGCGCGGTTCTCCCGATGAAAATCTATCGTCGTTATCTGGCGCGCGAAGTGTCCGGCGGGATCCTGCTGGTGCTCTCCGGATTTTTGGCGCTGTTCGGCTTCTTCGACATGATCGCCGAGGTCAAGAATGTTGGCGAGGGGGCGTATCAGTTGCACCACGCCATGGCCTACGTCGCGCTGCGCATGCCCGGGCGCGTTTATGAACTGATGCCGATTGCGGTGTTGATCGGTACGCTCTACTCGTTGTCGACGCTGGCACGGCATTCGGAAATCACCGTGTTGCGCGCTTCGGGCCTGTCAACCCGCAAATTGCTCTCGGGTTTGTTTCAGGTGGCGGCTGTGTTTGCGCTGCTCACCTTCGTGATCGGTGAAGTTGTAGCGCCGCCGTGCGAGCGGGCGGCCCAGCAGCTGCGCCTCGCCGCCAAAGGCGCTGTGGTCGGTCAGGATCTGAACAGCGGTTTGTGGGTCAAGGATGAGCGTCGCTTCATCAACGTCCAGACCGTTCTTCCTGACACCCGTTTGCGCGGCATCCGCATCTACGACTTTGACCAAAGCGCCAAGCTGCGTTCGGTCACCGACGCCGCCGAGGGCGCGTATGTTCCGCCGGCGAGCTGGCGCTTGAGCGGCGTCGTGCAGACCGTGCTGCACGGCGAGCGCGCCGAAGTCGTCAAGCTGCCCGATCTCGAGTGGCACTCGGCGCTCAATCCGGACATCCTGGCAGTGCTGATGGTTTCGCCCGAGCGCATGTCGCTGTTGCACCTTTCTTCGTATACCAGGCACCTGGCCGAGAACGCCCAAAAGACCCAGCGCTACGATATCGCATTGTGGAAGAAGGTGGTCTACCCGCTGGCGGCGCTAGTGATGGTCGCGCTCGCCTTGCCTTTTGGCTATACCCACAACCGGGTCAGCGGGGTCAGCCTCAAGATTTTTTCCGGGGTGATGATCGGCGTCTTCTTCCACATGCTCAACGGCCTGTTTTCCAACCTCGGCGCGATCAACAGCTGGTCGCCGGTGCTCAGCGCGGTCGCTCCGTCGGCCTTGTTCATGCTGGCCGCGGTGGGGCTGATCTGGTGGGTCGAGCGGCGCTGATCAGGCGCTGACCAGCTGAGTGCCGGCGATGCGGTCGTGCAGGAACTGCCGGTCGCGGTCGATCAGTGCCCAGGCGATGCCGATCCCGCCGAGCCCGAGGCTCGGCCAGCACAGCAGATAGCGCAGCAGCGCTTGCGCCGGGCGGAGCGGGCCGCCGCTGCGCGAGAGCAGCCGGATGCGCCAGGTTTTCATAGCCAGCGTCTGGCCCCCTTGGCACCAGAACCCGAGGCAATAGATCAGCAGCACGACAAAGAGATGCGCCCATAGCAGCGTCGGCGTCGCGACGCGATGCGCGAAAGCGCCGATCAGCAGATGCGGCAGAATCAGCGTGACGGCAAGTACGCCGGACAAGACAAGTGCTTCGTAAGTCATGCTGGCCAGCCGGCGCAGCAGACCTGCGCGGACAAGACGCGCCGCGGGCATCAGGGTTTGGTCGTTGTTTCAGCGGCCGTCGATGGCGCGGCTTCGGTCGCCGCTGGCGGCGAGGCGGGGGGGGGGGGCGCTGCGTTGGCCTGCACTGCCGGTGCGACAAGCGTCGGCGGCAGCGGAGCAGCGATCGGTGGCGCTGTTCTGCTGGGTTTGGGAGCAGGTTTGCTGACCGCCTGCTGCTTGAACTTCTCTTTTTCGTCGTCAGGCAGGTTGACGTACTCTTGCCATTTTTTCTTGAATTCCTGCTTTTCCTCGGAGGAGAGCTGGCTGGCTGTCTTGAAATTTTCACGCGCCAACTCACGTTGCGCTGGCGTGAGTTTTCCCCATTCCTGCATTTGCGCCTGAATGCGGCGTTGCTCTTCGGGGGTCATTTTCGCGAAACGCGCGGCGATGCTCAGCCATTTTTTCTGGCGGAAGTATTCCAAAGAGTCCCAATCGTCGGCGAGCGGGGCCAGGACGATCTTTTGCCGCACCGTCAGCTCGCTCCAGTTCGGCTGCGGCGGGGTGGCCACGAGCGACGGGCTGGTCGTTTCGGCCCAGCCCGAGGTGGTCAGAAGACAACAGAAGACTATTGCGGCGAAGCGCGTTTTAGCCATGCGTCAAACCCTTTGTCGGTAAACGCGCTAATCGGCAGATCGTCGGCGAGCAAAGCGCTGTCGATTGCGCCAAGCTCGGCGACACGTTGGTCGGCAATCCAGTAAGCGGAAAAAACGACGCCAATGAACAAGGCCAGTGCGGAGATCAATTGCTTGAGGCGAAGGTTGTCAAACTGCGATTGCACGAAGCCGCCGACGGTGGCCAGTAGCGACTGACTGACGGCTTGCCGCTGGCAGGCCATTGCCGCTTCCCTGGCGGCCGCGAGGCGAACCGCTGTCTCGGGGCGCAGCTCGTGCAGCCCGCGGTTGAGGTGCTGTCTGATCTTGTAGCCGAAATATTCTTCGTTCATAGCGTGATTCCTTTTGCTTTCAGGGCGACCGCGAGCGTGTGCGTGGCTCGCGAGCAGTGCGTTTTCACGCTGCCTTCCGAGCAGCCCATCGCCGCAGCGGTCTCTGCGACATCCATGTCCTCCCAGTAACGCATGAGGAAGGCTTCGCGTTGACGCGGCGGCAGAAGTTTTATTTCTTTTTCAATGATTACAAGCGCTTGGGATTGCTCCAGCTGCCCGTCCGGGGTGTTCGGCGTATAGCTTCCCGATTCGACCTCGAGCGTTTCCAGCGGGTCGTATTCTTCATCGTCGTTGGGCGAAAGCGCTGAAAGCAGCGTCGTCCACAGCGAGCGAACCTTGCTGCGCCGGTAATAATCGCGAATCGTATTTTGCATGATGCGCTGGAAAAGCATCGGCAGTTCTTCGACCGGGCGGTCACCATATTTTTCGGCAAGCTTCATCATCGAGTCCTGCACGACATCGAGCGCGGACTCCTCGTTGCGGACGGCAAACATCGCCTGCTTGAAAGCTCGTCGCTCTGAAGCCGCAAGAAAATCAGACAGTTCACGTGGGCTGGCCAGAATCAAAATCCTTGATATTGCCGGGCGGGAGGTGGTCCCGGAGGTGACGGCCGTTAGGGGGAAGCCTTGACCAATTGTGGTCTAGGCTTTAACGTTACGAGCTTTTTCGAGTATTTTGCTGAGCAAGGCGGGGGGTGATATCCATGATGACCGGTGCGGAGATTGTAATCAGGTGCCTGCAGGAAGAAAAGGTCGAATATGTATTCGGCTATCCGGGCGGATCGGTTCTTCATATTTACGACGAGCTTTTCAAACAGGATCTGGTCAAGCATATCCTGGTTCGCCATGAGCAAGCCGCAGTGCATGCCGCCGACGGTCTGGCGCGCTCGTCGCACCGCGTCGGCGTGGCGCTGGTGACCTCGGGTCCGGGGGCGACCAACGCCGTGACCGGCATCGCGACCGCCTATATGGATTCGATCCCGCTGGTGATCATCACCGGCCAGGTGCCCTCGTACTATATCGGCCAGGACGCCTTCCAGGAGTGCGATACGGTTGGGATCACGCGTCCTTGCGTCAAGCATAACTTCCTGGTCAAGGATGTGCGCGAACTGGCAATGACCATCAAAAAGGCGTTCTATATCGCCAATACCGGTCGTCCGGGTCCGGTCGTCGTCGATATTCCCAAAGATATCACCGCGGCAAAATGCAAGTTCGAGTATCCGCAAAGCGTTTCGATGCGCTCGTACAACCCCGTCGTCAAGGGGCATCTGGGGCAGATCAAGAAGGCCGTCCAACTGTTGCTCGGCGCCAAGCGGCCGATGATTTACACTGGCGGCGGTGTGATCCTGTCGAACGCCGCCGAGCAGCTCACGACGCTGACGCGCCGCCTCGGCTTCCCGATCACCAACACGCTGATGGGGCTCGGCGCTTATCCTGCGACCGATCGGCAGTTCCTCGGTATGCCGGGAATGCACGGCACCGTCGAAGCCAATATGGCGATGCAGCATTGCGACGTGTTGCTGGCGATCGGTGCGCGATTTGACGATCGGGTGATCGGCAATACGGAAAACTTCGCGTCGCTGCCGCGCAAGATCATCCACGTCGATATCGACCCGTCGTCGATTTCGAAGCGCGTTCGCGTCGATGTGCCGATTGTCGGCAACGTTCCCGACGTGCTCAACGAGATGCTCAAGCTGGTCGATGCCGAGCCGGGTCAACCGCAGATCGCCGACTGGTGGAAGGACATCGAAGGCTGGCGTTCGAAGCAGTGCATGAAATACACGATGAAAGACGTGATCATGCCGCAATACGTCATCGAGAAGCTCTACGAGGTGACCGGCGGCCAGGCCATCGTCACCTCCGACGTCGGCCAGCATCAGATGTGGGCGGCGCAGTATTACAAGTTCGACCAGCCGCGCCGCTGGCTTAATTCCGGTGGCCTGGGCACCATGGGCGTCGGTCTGCCTTACGCCATGGGCGCCGCGCTCGCCAACCCGGACAAGCAGATCGCCTGCATCACCGGCGAGGGCTCGATCCAGATGTGCATCCAGGAGCTGTCGACGGCCAAGCAATTCCGCCTGCCGATCAAGATCATCAATCTCAACAACCGCTACCTGGGAATGGTTCGCCAGTGGCAGGAAATGTTCTACAGCAGTCGCTACTCGGGTTCGTACATGGATTCGCTGCCCGATTTTGTCAAGCTCGCCGAGGCCTACGGCCACGTCGGTATTCGGGTCGAGCGGCCGGAGGACGTCGAGGGAGCGCTGAAAAAAGCGTTCGTCGACCACAAGGACGAGCTGGTGTTTCTCGACATCTACACCGATCGGGAAGCCAACGTCTTTCCGATGGTGGCGGCGGGAATGGGCTTGTCGGATATGATTCTGGCCGAAGATCTGTAAGGAAACGATATCATGCGACACATCATCTCAGTCTTGCTCGAAAACGAAGCCGGCGCGCTCTCGCGTGTCGCCGGGCTGTTTTCGGCGCGCGGTTACAACATCGAAACGCTGACCGTGGCGCCGACCGAGGATTGTTCGTTGTCGCGGCTGACCATCGTCACGCGCGGCAGTAACGAAGTCGTCGAGCAGATTACCAAGCAGTTGAACAAACTGATCGACGTTATCAAGGTCGTCGATCTGTCCGAAGCGGCGCACATCGAGCGCGAACTGATGCTGATCAAGGTTCGTGCCTCGGGCAAGGACCGCGAGGAAATCAAGCGCATGGCGGATATCTTCCGCGGGCGTATTATTGACGTTACCGAGTCGAACTACGTGATCGAACTTACCGGTAGCGGCTCAAAGCTCGATGCCTTTATCCAGGCTATCGATGTCGATTTGATCCTCGAAACCGTGCGCACCGGCGTCAGCGGTATTGGCCGTGGCGACCGTATCCTGAAAGTCTGAATCCTCCCCAATTTCTCAAGCTTTAGCACGAAAGGAACATCATGAAGGTTTATTACGATAAAGACGCCGATCTCTCACTGATCAAGGGCAAGAAGGTCACCATCGTTGGTTACGGTTCGCAAGGCCATGCTCACGCTCAAAATCTCATCGATTCGGGAGTCAAGGTTACGGTTGGCCTGCGCAAGGGCGGCGCTTCGTGGAGCAAGGTCGAAGCTGCCGGGATCAAGGTCGAGGAAGTGGCCAAGGCGGTCAAGGGCGCCGATGTGGTGATGATGCTGTTGCCCGACGAGAACATCCCGGCCGTCTATTACAACGATGTCGAGCCGAACATCAAGAAGGGCGCGACGCTGGCTTTCGCGCACGGCTTCAATATCCACTACAACCAGGTGGTGCCGCGCGCCGACCTCGACGTGATCATGATCGCGCCGAAAGGACCTGGCCATACGGTGCGTTCGGAATTCCTCAAGGGCGGCGGCGTTCCGTCACTGATCGCCGTGCATCAGGACGTCTCGAAGAAGGCCAAGGGCATCGCGCTGTCGTACGCGGCGGCCAACGGCGGTACCAAGGGCGGTGTCATCGAGACCAGCTTCCGCGAAGAGACCGAAACCGACTTGTTCGGCGAACAAGCTGTGCTCTGCGGCGGCGTCGTCGAATTGATCAAGATGGGCTTCGAAACGCTGACCGAAGCCGGCTACGCGCCGGAAATGGCTTACTTCGAGTGTCTGCACGAAGTGAAATTGATCGTCGATTTGATCTATGAAGGCGGCATCGCCAACATGAACTATTCGATCTCCAACAACGCCGAGTATGGCGAGTACGTGACCGGCCCGGAAGTGATCAACGAAGAGTCGCGCTACGCCATGCGCAACGCGCTCAAGCGGATCCAGAACGGCGAATACGCCAAGAGTTTCATCCTCGAAGGCAAGACCAATTATCCTTCGATGACTGCGCGTCGCCGTTTGACTGCCGAGCATCCGGTCGAAGTCGTCGGCGCCAAGCTGCGTGACATGATGCCGTGGATCAAGAAAAACAAGCTGGTTGACCAGACCAAGAACTGATCTGGCTCGGCGGAGCCTGCGGGCTCCGTTCTCACTTTGGGCGGTGTCGGTTTCCGACCCGCCCAAAGTTTTGATCCTAGAAACCGCACCTCGAACCACAACGGACATGCCGCGAAGCAAATCCCGCAGGACAACGAAGATCCTTGGTTTTTGGATATTTCTGTGACTCGCCTTCTGGGTGAGTCATCAATACGTTGCATGTAATTGTCTTTTCTTCGTGATCGTTGTGCTCGTTGTGGTTAACTGAGTTTTTAAGGTTTATTGGGGTTTCCATGAATTATCCGCATCCGTTTCTCGCCAAGGAAGGCTGGCCTTTCATCGCCGGCTCTTTTTTCCTGGCTGTCGTGGCCTCGTTTGCCGGATTTTGGTCGCTGCCGCTGTGGGTGATCTTCATTTTCTGCGTCCAGTTTTTCCGCGATCCGGCGCGCGTCATTGCCGGTGGGCCCGAAAGCGTCCTGGCGCCGGCCGACGGGCGTGTCGTCGTCGTCGAGGAGGCCGATGATCCCTATCTCAAGCGTCGTGCGCTAAAAATCAGCGTGTTTATGAACGTCTTCAACGTGCATTCGAACCGTTCGCCGATCAAGAGCCGCGTGCTGCAGAAGTGGTATCAGCCGGGCAGCTTCCTCAATGCGGCGCTCGACAAGGCGTCGCTCGAGAACGAACGCTGTGCCCTGCACCTCAAGACCGATGATGGGCGCGACATCACCTGTGTGCAGATCGCCGGCCTGGTGGCGCGGCGCATCCTTAATTACGTCGATTCTGGCAGCACTCTCGAAGCGGGAACGCGCTACGGCTTCATCCGCTTCGGTTCGCGCGTCGACCTCTATCTGCCGCTCGACAGCAAGGTCAAAGTGGTGATCGGCGACAAGGTTTCGGCGTCGAGCCGGGTGCTCGCCGAACTGTCGTAGCTCATTCAGCGCGGCGATCGGGATCGTCTGACATAGCCGATCGCCGAAGCGAAGAAAATCAGCGACAGGATGATTTCGCCCGCCGCCAGCGCGCCGCTGACGCCGCTTTCGCTGGTGGCGCGAACGACGCCCTCGGTGAAATAGAGCAGGATCAGCATCGACGCCCACTGATACGTATAACGGCGACCACGCAGGATGCCAAAGAGTGGCGCCAGCAACGGCAGGCATTTGAGCGCCAGCCACGACCCGCCGGGCTGGATCGGCGCCAGACGCAACTCCCAGGCCAGGCAAAGAAAAATCAGAGCGATCAGGCTGCTGCAGGCGCCAAGATAGAGGTTGCGTAAAGTCATTTCGCTGGCTCAAGAAGCCGGCCGGGCGACCTTTCGGCCGATCCTGCGCCGGCGGGATGGCTGGTCGATCGGGTGGGCTGTGGTCGAAGGGGAAACCGCAGTAGACTGCCGCGGTAGGCTGCAATTCGCAGCGCCATTATAGAGAGATTATGAGCCATTTGTTTTCCCGCTCGCGTGCCTTTGCGGCGCGTATCGTCCAGCGCTTCGTCGAAGAGAACTTCGATCAGATCAGCGCCAGCCTGGCGTTTACGACGCTGCTTTCGCTGGTGCCGCTGGTCGCCGTCGTGCTCGGTGTGATGTCGGTGCTGCCGAGCTTTCCGGGAATGGTCGAGCAGCTCAATCAGTTCGTCATGCGCAGTCTGTTGCCCGAGCGTAGCGCCGGGATGATCATCAACTACGTGCTCGAGTTCTCGCAAAAGGCGGCCAATGTCACCGTGTTTGGCCTGGCGGGCCTAGTCGCCTCGGTGCTGCTGCTGCTACTTTCCATCGAGCGCACGTTCAACCACATCTGGCGCGTCAGCGAAGATCGGCCATGGTGGAAAAAGCTCGGGCTCTATGCGGCGGTTCTCGCGCTGTGGCCGTTCGTCGTCAGCGGCGTGGTGCTGGCCACCTACTACGCGGTCACCACCTCGCTCGGCCTGATCAACGAGCCCGAATGGTTGCGCGGCATCGTGTTCAAGGCGGCGGGGTTGGCCGTTGCCGCGATCTTCTTCGCCGGCCTCTATGTCGCCGTTCCCAATGCTCGTGTCGCGGCCTGGGACGCGTTGTGGGCCGGGTCGTTTGCCGCCCTCGGCTTTTGGTTGATGCAAAAAAGCTTCGAGCTTTACCTCGCGAGCTTTCCGTCCTTTACGCTGGTTTACGGCGCTTTTGCCACCGTCCCGATTTTTCTGCTCTGGCTCTACCTGTCGTGGGCCATGGTTTTGCTCGGTGCGCTGGTGGCCGCGACGCTTCCCGAGTTTCGCTGCGCCGATCGTCAGTCGGACTGAGGCGGTCGCATTGTCTGGAGCGGCGGCGTATCAGGTTCGATCGAGAAAATCGCGATCTGGCTGTTTTGTTCGTTGAGGTGCGTGCTCTTGACCTCGCGCACGACGATGTTGTCCTTTTCGATGACCAGGGTCAGGGGGCTCGGCAGCTCATCGAGCGCGCCGGAAGGGACAACCAGCATCTCGCTCGAGCGCAAGGCGCGGATCTCGGGCAGGATCAGTACCGGGAGCAGCGGGCGGTCGCCACCTTCGCCGGGCAGCGCCAGCAGCGCCGGAACGGCGCGGGTCGCCAGGATCTGCAAGCCTAGTTCAAGATGTTCCTGATTTTCGGACAACGCCCAGCGCACGATGCAGATTTGCCAGGTGTTCCCGGATTCGGTGCGGATCGCGGCGACGTCGCCGACCGCCAACTCGCCGGTTTTTCCTGAGACGTGCATGAATGCGTAGCCGTCCGGGCTTTCGTTGATGATCATCCAGTTCGACGTTTCCAGGAGCGTCGCTTCGCCATGCTGGAATAGGCGCCACAGGTTGGTCAGCCCGCAACACAGCAACGCACGATAGTTCTGTCGGCGGCGCGGAAAGCGGCGCTTGTCAGGCTCGCCCCAGTAGCTGACCAGGCGACGCAGTACGCCGCGTCCGGCGGGGGTGTCGGCAAAGTCCGGCAGTTCAATCGCCGCCGCCACCGTACCCCTTTCGAGTGCGGCCAGCTGTTGCTTGAGCCGCTCAGCGAGTCGGGAGCAACTGAAATAATACACGGGGGTGTCCGGTGGCGGCGTGTTGCGCGAACAGGCGAATGCCGCGGCGTCTCGTGCCGGGTTGATCCAGAAGGCAGCGGGCGTTTGCGCGGCGCTCTCGTCGCAGGGCTCGACGCTGTCGGCAAAGCGAGCGAGGTAGGCCGCGACAAAATAGATTTCGTTCGAGGTGAACGACGCGGGTTGAGCACAGGCGAGCAGCACCGCCGAGTAGTAGATGTCCTGCAGCGTGCTGCGACCGCCAGGTGCTACGGCGCGGGTCAGCTCGAGGCGGCGCGCGGTCTCGTAGGTCTGATGCAGCTGCCGCCAGATGCTGACGACAGGGGGCGAAGCGACCAGGCTGCTGATCAACAGGTGTTGTGCGAGGGCGTACAGACTTTGCGCCAGCGTCTGCTCCGGCGGCACCCCGGCCGGCTGGTTGTCGAGGGTCGCCAACAAATCGTCGGCCAGCGTACGCAGCAAGAGCTGCAGGCTGCGGATCAGTTGCCTGGTCCTCCTTGGAATGGGGATCGGCAGTGCGGCGTCGCTCAGCGAAGCGAGTATGATGCTGACCGTCGATGTGCCGCGCGCGTAGAGGCGCGCCAGTGTCAGCGCCCGTTGCTCGGGCGCCAGCTGGCAGACGCGCCAGGTCCCCAACTGACGGTGCAGTTGCGTCAGTTCGTCCGCGGCGTTGGGCGGTCGCGGCGAATCGAGCCAGTTGAACAGCGACTGCAGTCCCGCCGGCGGGGCCTTGCTGACTAGGCGACGTCCTGCATGTAAGAGCGATTCGATCATGGCACGTGGTTTGGGTGCATTTACTGAAATTTACATCGCGACGATGCGCAGTATAACGTGGGCGTTGCGGGGCATTGTGAGATTTGTGGGAACGCCTGATGGCGGCCCATGAATACCGCTTGCTGCGTCAGTGATTAAATATCAGCTTGTTTTTCCGCGCTTTCTTGTTATAATTTCGCCCTTTTTCTGAATTCGGAATAGATCCTATGGTAGTTATTCGTCTGGCCCGTGGCGGCGCCAAAAAGCGTCCCTTCTACAATATGGTGGTGGCTGATTCGCGCACTCGTCGTGATGGCCGCTTTATTGAACGGATTGGCTTCTACAATCCGATCGCTACTGAGAAAGAAGAGGGGCTGCGCGTCGCTTCCGACCGTTTGACCTACTGGCAACAGCAGGGTGCCCAGCTGTCGCCGACCGTTGCTCGTCTGGTCAAGCAGCTCGGCGCCAAGGTTGCAGCCTGATCGCTTAGCGGACCGCTCGTCGGAACGGTTGTTGGATATTTCCTTGCCTGAGTCTGCCGGCTTCGTTCCGCCAGCCGATATCGTTGTTCTCGGCAAGATCGTAGGCCCGTATGGCTTGCGTGGTGCGGTCAAGGTTCATCCTTTTGCCGACGATCCCCTGGTTTGGGCCAAGCTCCCGTACTGGTGGGTCGGCCAGGAGGGGTTGGCGCCCGAACAGTGGCGTCCGACGCGGGTGCTAAGGTGCAAGGCCTACGGCGATCAGTTGGTCGCCGAGCTGGAGTGCTTGGCCGATCGCAATGCTTCAGAGGCGGCGCATGGTGTGCTGGTTGGCGTTCCGCGCGATGCGCTGCCGCCGGCCGCCAAGGATGAGTACTACTGGGCCGATCTGATCGGCCTGGAGGTGCGCAATACGAGCGGGAATTTGCTGGGCCGCGTGCTCGGCCTGATCGAAACGCCAGCCAACGCGGTACTGCGGGTCGGCGACGGCGAGAAAGACGAGCAGTTGCTGCCTTTTGTCGCGGCGGTCGTGCTCGACGTCGATCTGGCGGCGAAGACGGTGCGCGTTGATTGGGAAGCCGACTGGTGACTTTGCCCGTTCGCCAGGCGTGCTTCGTTGCTGACGTGGTGACGCTGTTTCCCGAGATGTTCGTGGCGCTGTCGCAGTCAGGCGTGACGCGACGGGCGCTTGAGGAAGCGCGCTGGAGTCTGGATTTCTGGAATCCGCGCGATTTTACGCAGGACGTGCACCGGACGGTCGATGATCGGCCCTACGGCGGTGGTCCGGGGATGGTGATGATGGCCGCGCCGCTGGTGGCAGCGATTGAGGCTGCCAAGGCCAGGCAGGCGGCGGCGGGAGTGGGTCGCAGCCGCGTGATCTGTCTGTCGCCGCAAGGCGCGCAGCTCACGCATCAGCGGGTGATGGGCTTGGTGGACGACGCGCTGCAGGGCGATGCCGGGGTGATCCTGCTTTGCGGGCGGTACGAAGGAATCGACGAGCGTTTGATCGGGCGCTATGTCGACGAGGAAATTTCGATCGGGGATTTCGTTCTTTCGGGTGGCGAGATTCCGGCGATGGCGCTGCTCGATGCCGTCGTCAGGCAATTACCGGGCGTCCTCAACGACGTCGAATCGGCAACGCAGGATTCGTTTGTCGCGGGTTTGCTGGATTGCCCGCACTTTACGCGGCCGGAGGATTACGAAGGTCAGCGGGTGCCGGATGTGCTGTTGTCCGGTCACCACGAGCAGATTCGTCGCTGGCGCCTCAAACAGGCGCTGGGGCGAACGTGGCAGCGACGTCCCGATTTGTTGGCGGGGCGTTCGCTGTCGAAAGAGGAAACGCAACTCCTGGTGCAGTTTCAGGAGCAATGCGGTCAGCATAATAAAACGTAATGTTTGTAAATGGAGTTAAAAAATGAATCTGATCGAGCAACTTGAGCAAGAAGAAATCGCCCGCCTGGGTAAGACCGTTCCGGCTTTTGCGCCCGGCGACACGGTCGTTGTCCAGGTCAAGGTCAAGGAAGGTACGCGCGAGCGTCTGCAGGCTTACGAGGGCGTCGTGATTGCCAAGCGCAATCGCGGCCTCAACTCGAGCTTCATCGTTCGCAAGATTTCGTCCGGTGAAGGCGTTGAGCGTACTTTTCAGACCTATTCGCCGTTGGTCGCCGCGATTGAAATCAAGCGTCGTGGCGATGTGCGTCGCGCCAAGCTGTACTACCTGCGCGAGCGTTCGGGCAAGTCGGCGCGCATCAAGGAAAAGCTGACGCGTCGCGTCAAGGAAACCGTCGCCCAGTAAGCTCAAAGCGACAGGCAAAAAAAGCGGGGCAGCGTCGAAAGACGCTGCCCCGTTGTCTTTGGCGGTCGCCGAAGGCGGAACGCTCAGGCCAGACGGTGGGTCTTCTGGCTTTCGATCAGCGCGTAGGCCGAGTGGTTGTGGATCGACTCGAAGTTCTCGGATTCGACGACGTAGGAATCGATGCGCGTTTCGGCGGAAAGCCGGGCGGCAACGTCGCGCACCATGTCCTCGACGAATTTCGGGTTGTCGTAGGCGCGTTCAGTGACGTATTTCTCGTCGGGTCGCTTGAGCAGGCCGTAAAGCTCGCAGGAGGCTTGCGTCTCGACGAGCTGAACGATCTCCTCAATCCACAGGTGATCGTTGATCCTGGCGCTGACGGTGACGTGTGAGCGCTGGTTGTGCGCGCCACGTTCGGAGATCTTCTTGGAGCAGGGGCACAGGCTGGTCACCGGAACGACAACCTTGACCGTCGAGGCGATCTCGCCGTGACAGATTTCGCCGGAGAGCGTGACGTCGTAGTCCATCAGGCTTTGCACGCCGGAGACTGGCGCCGCCTTGTTGATGAAGTACGGGAAATTCATTTCGATATGTCCGGTTTGCGCCTCGAGCTTGTCGACCATCTCGCGCAACATCGCCGGGAAGTTCTCGACCGAGATTTCGCGTTCGTTGCTGTTGAGAATTTCGACGAAACGCGACATGTGCGTTCCCTTGAAATTGTGCGGCAGGCCGACGTACATATTGAACACGGCAATGGTGTGCTGGATGCCGCCGGAGCGGTCGAGGACCTTGACCGGGTGGCGGATCGACTTGATGCCGACGCGGTTGATGGCGATCCGCCGGGTATCGGCGAGATTCTGGACGTCGACCATGGCGACGGGGGCGGGCGGGGTTTGCGGTGCGTTCATTGCGTTTCCTGAGTGGCGCGGTGGCCGATTAGCGGACCGTCGGCGCGAGGTTCTGGTGTGCGCGTGCGGTGCGGATGATGCCGGCCTGGTCGAGGCCGACTTCGGCGAGCAGCAGCGCCTGATCGCCATGATCGATGAAGCGGTCGGGCAGACCCAGGCGCACGAATTGCGCCGGGCTGTTGATTTCCTCAAGGACGCGAGCGACTTCGGCGCCGGCGCCACCGATCAAGGCACTCTCTTCGACGCTGATGAGCAGCGAATGTTCCCTTGCCAGCTCGATAATCAGTTCGCGGTCGATCGGTTTGACAAAGCGCATATTGGCGAGCGTCGCATCGAGTTCCTCGGCCGCTGCGAGTGCCGGCGTGACCATGCTACCGAAAGCCAGCAGCGCGACGCCGTGGCCGCGGCGGCGGATTTCGCCGCGGCCGACCGGCAGATCGGCAAGTGCCTGCTGTGTCGCGACGCCGGGGCCGGAGCCGCGCGGGTAGCGAACGGCGCTCGGACCGTCGAGGCGGTAGGCGGTGGTCAGCATCTGGCGGCATTCCTCTTCGTCGGCCGGAGTCATCACCACCAGATTCGGGATGCAGGTCAGGAACGACAGGTCGAAGCTGCCGTGGTGCGTCGGGCCGTCGGCGCCGACCAGACCGCCGCGGTCGAGCGCGAAGACGACCGGCAGATTTTGCAGTGCGACGTCGTGGATCAGCTGGTCGTAACCGCGCTGCAGGAAGGTCGAGTAGATCGCCAGCACTGGCCGCATTCCCTCGCAGGCGAGTCCGGCGGCGAAGGTCACGGCGTGTTGCTCGGCGATGCCGACGTCGAAGTAGCGCTCGGGGAATAGCTCGGCGAAACGAACCATTCCCGAGCCTTCGCCCATCGCCGGGGTGATCGCGACCAGCCTGGGGTCGGCGGCGGCCATGTCGCACAGCCAGTCACCGAAAACCTTGGTGTACGTTGGCTTGCTGCCGGTCTTGCCGCCTTCGATGCCGACCTCGGGGGCAAACTTGGAAACCCCGTGATAGAGGATCGGGTCGGCCTCTGCGAGCTTGTAGCCGTGCCCCTTGCGCGTGATGACGTGGAGGAATTGCGGGCCCTTGAGCTTCTGCAGGTTCTGCAGCGTCGGCACCAGCGAATCGAGGTCGTGGCCGTCGATCGGGCCGATATAGTTGAAGCCGAGCTCCTCGAACAGCGTTCCCGGCGTCAGCATTCCTTTGACGTGTTCTTCGACGCGGTTGGCGAATTCGAGCAGCGATGGCGAAACGCCGAGCACTTTTTCGCCGGCCTTGCGCGCGGCGTTGAAGGTGGTCCCGGAAAACAGGCGCGCCAGATACTTGTTGAGCGCGCCGACCGGTGCCGAGATCGACATGTCGTTGTCGTTGAGGACGACGAGCATGTTGGCGTCGGCGACGCCGGCGTTGTTCATCGCCTCGAAGGACTGGCCGGCCGACATCGCGCCGTCGCCAATGATCGCCACCGTACGCTGTGTCTGCCCCTTGAGCTTGAACGCCAGCGCCATGCCGAGCGCGGCCGAAATCGACGTCGACGAGTGACCGACGCCGAAAGTGTCGTACTCGCTCTCGCCGCGCTTGGGAAAGCCGGAAACACCGCCGTGTGTGCGCAGCCCGGCCATTCCCGCGCGCCGTCCGCTGAGCACCTTGTGCGCGTAGGTCTGGTGGCCGACGTCCCAGACCAGCTTGTCATTGGGCGTGTCGAAGACGTAGTGCAGCGCGACGGTCAATTCGACCGTGCCGAGGTTGGAGGCGAGGTGGCCGCCGGTTCGCGAGACCGACTCGACGAGGAAGCTGCGTAACTCGTCGGCCAATTGCGGCAACTGTTTCCGATCCAGTTCGCGCAACTGCGCCGGGGTGCTGATGGTGTCGAGCAGAGGATAGGAAGTCATGGGTGCACAATCTGGCGTGAGTCGTCGCTCCCGCCCGCCGAAGCGGGTCAGGTCGAACGGCTAAAACTTGCGGTGAGTGATGAAATCAGTGAGGGCAATCAGGCGCCTGGCGCGTTCGCCAAACACGGCGAGTGAATCGAGGGCTTGCATTCTGAGCGTCGTGGCGAATTCGCGCGCGCCTTCGAGGCCGAGCAGACTGACATAGGTCGGTTTTTCGGCGGCTTCGTCCTTGCCGGCGGTTTTGCCCAGCGTCGCAGTGCTCGCCGTGCAGTCGAGGATGTCATCGACGACCTGAAAGAGCAAACCGGCGCGTTTGGCGAAACGGTCGAGCGCAGCCTCGGCGTCGGCTTCGAGCGGGTCTCCGCACAGCGCGCCGAGCATCACCGCGGCGCGGATCAGCGCGCCGGTCTTGAGCGCGTGCATCAATTCGAGTTCGGGTTGATTCAAGGCCTGGCCGACCGCCGCCAGATCGATCGCCTGGCCGCCGGCCATGCCGCACGAGCCGCTGGCGTGGGCCAGCAGGCGAACCATCGCGAGTTGGCGTACGCCCAGGTCGGCGCGCGCGAGCACCTCGAAGGCCAGCGTCTGCAGGCTGTCGCCAACGAGCAGCGCGGTCGGCTCGTCGTATTCGACATGACAGGTCGGCCGACCGCGGCGCAGGACGTCGTCGTCCATGCACGGCAGGTCGTCGTGTACCAGCGAATAGGCGTGGATCAGTTCGACCGCGCAGCCGGCGATCTCCATGCGTTGCGCCGTGGCGCCGGTCAGCTCGCCAGCGGCGAAGGCGAGCAGCGGCCGCACGCGTTTGCCGGCACCCAGGCAAGCGTAGCGCATCGCCTGGTGCAGTCGCGCCGGGATCGCTTCTGCGGGGGGCAGCAAGCGCGCGAGCGTCGCTTCGGTGCGTGCCTGCACGGCGCGCATCCAGTCGGGAAAGGGCAGGTCAGTGCTGTATTCGGTGGAGCAATTACTCACAGCGTCACTCATTGTGCGGCCCCGCTGGCCGCGTCGAAGTCGCGCAGCGCGCCGCCTTCAAGCACCTCTATCTTGCGCTCGGCGTCGGAGAGCTTTTGCTGGCAATGCTTGAGCAAGTCGCTGCCGCGCCGATACGCGGCGATCGATTCTTCGAGCGGCAGTTGCCCGCCTTCCATGCGCTGGACGATCTGTTCGAGCTCAGCGAGCGCCGCTTCATACGTGATTTCTTTGGCCACAGCGTCGGGCGGCAGGTCGACCGGTTGGGCAGGGTGGGATCGCGGCATCGGAAAAGCTCGAATCAAACAGGGTAAAATAGCCCAAATAGGGGCGTCCGGTCAATTGGAAAGCGATTAAAATGCCCTTTTCAATGAATTGGCCGTCTGACCTGAAGGTCTGGCGTCCGCTCAAAGACGCCCGCCAATATGCAATCCTTGTGGATGATTGCGGCCAGCTTCCTGTTCGCCTGCATGGGCGTCTGCGTGAAGTTCGCCGCCGAGTTTTTTTCGACCGCCGAAATCGTTTTCTATCGCAGCCTCATTGCGCTGCTGCTGATGCTTCTGTTGGTGCGCACGCGCCATATCCCGGTTGCCACGCCGCATTGGCGCTTTCAGCTGTGGCGCAGCATCAGCGGCTTCGTTTCGCTGATGCTCTATTTTTACGCGCTGTCGATGCTGCCGCTGGCCACCGCGGTGACGCTGGCTTACACCTCGCCACTGTTCCTGACGCTTTATCTATGCTGGTTCAGGAGTGAACGCTTGCGTCCGGCGATGTTCGGCGCGCTCGGCCTGGGTTTTGTCGGCGTCGTGCTGCTGCTGCGTCCGACCTTTCACGCCGAGCAGCTGCTCGGCGGCCTGATCGGACTGGGCAGCGGAATGATGGCCGGGCTCGCCTACTACAACGTCAAGGAACTGGGCGAGCGCGGCGAGGTCGAGGAACGCACGGTGTTTTATTTCTCGCTGGTCTCGGCGGTGATCAGCGGGATCTGGATGACGCTCTTTGATTTTCATCGCATCAACGTCCAGGGCGGACTGCTGCTGCTTGGCGTCGGCGGCTTTGGAACGCTCGCCCAGCTGGCCATGACGCGCGCCTACAACCGCGGTCGCACGCTGATGGCGGCCAGTCTGGCCTATTCGACGGTGATTTTCGCCAGCCTGTTCGGCATGCTGTTTTGGCACGAGACGCTGTCGTTCGGTGCCTGGCTGGCGATCGCTTTGATCGTCGCCAGCGGCGTCGCCGCATCGCTCTTTTCGCGCGCCAATCCAGCCGAGCAGGACTGATGCTACACTCGCACGAACACACCGGGAGAATGTCATGATTGTTACCCAGCACCAGCCCAAACGCGTCAATGTCACGGTCTACGGCGAGTTCACCTTGGCCGATTTCAAAGAGTTCGAAGCGACGGTCAATGACACGGTCAGCGTCGATGGTTCGGTCGATCTGTTCTTCGATCTGCGTGAGATGGCCGACTTCACGCTCGACGTGGCTTGGGAAGACATCGTTTTCGCGCGCTCCCATACCCACGACTTTCGCCGCATCGCGGTGCTCACGCACAGCCAGTGGGTGGCCTGGAGCGCCTGGTTGTCGCAGATCTTCGTCCAGGCGCAAATGAAGATTTTCGACGATGAGAGTGCCGCGCGCGCCTGGCTGGACGACGCCGCATGAGCTTCTCGACGCTGGTTTCCTGCGCACAGCTGGCCGGTCATCTCGACGATCCGGACTGGCTCGTCTTCGATTGCCGCCACCAACTGTCGGACGTCGATTTCGGCGCCCGGGCCTACGCCGAGGGTCATCTGCCCGGAGCGTTCTTCGTCCATCTGGACCGCGATTTGTCGTCGCCGATGAACGGGACCAACGGCCGCCATCCGTGGCCCGACGCGCAGCACCTGGCCGACCTGCTGGGCGCCGCCGGCGTCTCGCTGGCGACGCAAGTCGTCGTCTATGACGATGCGGGCGGCATGATTTCCGCGCGGCTGTGGTACTTGCTGCGCTGGCTTGGACACGAAAACGTCGCGCTGCTCGATGGCGGCATCGCGCAGTGGGTCAAGGAAGGCCGGCCGTTGTCGACCGAACTGCCGACCTCGGCGCCTGCCGTTTTTGCTGAGTCGATCGCGCCGCGCGATTGGCTGCTCGGCGCCGACGACGTGCAGGCCAATATCGATCGCGGCGAGCTGCTGCTGGTCGATGCGCGAGCGGCTGATCGCTTTCGCGGCGAGAACGAGACGGTCGATCCGCTTGGCGGCCATATTCCCGGTGCGCGCAACCGCTTCTTCCGCGACAACCTCGACGGTGACGGGCTGTTTCGTCCGGCCGCTGAACTGCGCAGCGAGTTCACCGAGTTGTTGGGTGGTTTCGCGCCGGCGCAAGCGGTGATGTACTGTGGCTCGGGCGCTTCGGCTTGCGTCAACTTGCTGGCCATGGAAGTCGCCGGCCTGCCCGGCGCGCGGCTCTACGCCGGGTCGTGGAGCGAATGGTGCAGCGATCCGGCGCGGCCGGTCGCGCGTTGAGAAGGTTCGTCTGAAGCGCCGGCCTGCAGTCCAATAGGCACGGGCATTACAGCGATTCCTGCCGGGAAAGCCAATAACCATGCGGCTTTCAGGAGATGGGGCGCCAGGATGACCTTTTGGCGGCTGTCTGGGGCAGGCAGGTGTCAGGCGGCGTTGACCGACTCGAGCGCGCCGCTCAAGGCGCGTTCGAAGATCTCTTCCTGGCGAACGATGCGCGCCGCGCCGTCGCGGATCTGGCGCGCCAGCGCGTCGGGAGCGATCGAGATGGCCTTGGCCGATTGATGATTGCTGAACAGCAAAATGCCGCGCTGCGGGCTGATCCAGTTGAGACGTTCGCGCTTGCCGGCGTCTTCGGCGCCGAATTCGACCCAGTCGCCGCGTTTGAGCTCGCTGACCTGGCGATGGATTTCGCGGTCATCGGCGCGCCAGATTGGCCGCGCGCCGACCAGCATCACCTCCTCGACCTCGACGCCGTCATCGATGCTGCGCGTCATCACCAGATCGCCCTCGGCGGCCGGGGTGAACAGCGCGGCGACGTTCGGTTCCTCGTCGTGGGCCGGGATGGGTGGCGCCGGGGTCTCGCCCTTGAGCGCCGCCGCATGATACGGCAGCAGGCGGTCGAAGAAAGCGCTGCTCTGCTCGGCGCCGGTATTGACGCTGGCCAGGCCCTGGTTGAGCCGCGCCAGCAAGCCGGGCAGCAGGCTGATCAGCTTGAGGCGATCTTCCGGCCGCGTCTTGGGCACGACGCTCCAGATCAGATCGTTCATCGTCTGCACGGCCACCTGCCAGGCGTTCTCATCGTCACCGAGCGCGCCGGCCTGCAGCACGTCGAGCCAGTGTTCGGCGAGAAAATCGTCGATCAGCGCGGGCAGCGCGCCGGCGCTCCTGGCGGTTTCCAGCGCGCGCTGCGCGCGTTCCCAGCTGGCGTTTTTCTGTTCGCGCAGATTGACGATGTTGGCCGCGGTCAGCGCCGTGCGGTCTTCTTCGTTCTGGCGTTCGCCGACGAAGGACTCGAGCTCGGCGAGCGCGGTGCCGAAAATCTCGACATCGCTCTGGAACTCGGCCTGGATCCGTTCGACGAGCTCGGCGAGCTTGCGATAGAAGGGGTCGCTTTGGGCCACCGAGCCGCCCCAGCGAATCGAGATCCCCGAGATGCTGCCGAGGAAGCGGCGCGTCGGATGCTGGCGGTCGGCGAAGAAACCGGGATTTTGCATCGCTACCTTGAGCACCGGGATTTGCAGCCGGCTGAGCAGTGCCTTGACGGCGATCGGAATGTGCGCGTCGTCGAAGATGAAGTCGAACAGCATCGCCACGATGTCAATCGTCACTGCGGCGAGGCCGCCGACCTGCTGCGCGTTGGGCGAGTTGCGGACTTGGCGCACCTGGTTGATGATCGAGCCGGCCGGGGCGTGCTGCAGTTCGTCGAGCGATGATAGCAGCAGCTGGTCGATGCCTGCCGTGTCGGGCGTCGCGCCTGTCGCCGGCGTTGCCGCAACGCTACCGCCGGCGGTGCCGTGACCGATGCGGGCCTGCGCCAGGCGTTGCAGCGTCGCCAGGATGCCTTGGTCGGCCAGCGCGGTAGCGCTTCCCGTCGCGTCTCTCGGCGGCTGCGATGAGGGGGCGGGTGGCGTCGTGCTGCGCTGATAGCTGCGTTTGAAGTCGGGCAGGATGTCGCGTTCGATCAGCTCGGCGTTGAGCTGCCGGTAGATCGGCGGCAGCGCCAGGTGCAGGTGGCGTTCAAGGCGGCGCAGCAGCAGCAGTTGCGCCTCGCCATCGGCGATCAGCGCCGCACACGCGTTGGAGAGCGCGCGGCAAACGACCGGCGGGGCCAGGGGGTTGGTGTTGCCGGCGGCATCGTTCTGGCCGAGCAGGACGGCGACGCGGCGGTTAAGCGGGTAGAGTTCGGCGTCGCACGATTCGCCGAGCTGAGCGGCGAACTCGCGGATCACGATGTGCTTGGCGAGGTCCTCGTCATCGACCAGTTCAAGGCCATGGAAGTCGGGCAAGTCGAGCGCTTGCTTGCTGCCGCCGACTGGCGGATTGGCCTGATTCTGGCAAAGTTCGGCTTCGCCGACGAGGTCGTGGCGAAAGGTCTCGAGCAGCGAAGCCCAGTCTTTCTCGATTGCTGCGCGCAGATCGAGATAACGCGTCTGCTCTTGCCGATCGCGCGTGGCATCGGCGAGCACAAAGAGCTCTTCGGCAATGCTGGGCGCGACTTCGCGCAGCCAGCGGCTCAGACGCTCGAGCAACTGCTCGCGGCACTCACCAAGAATGCGCAGCCCGGGGCTGCGGTCGCGACCGCAGCCATTGAGCGAGACGACTTTGTTCGACGGGCGGTAGGCGGCGGGCTTGCTCATGCGCTTGTCTTCAGTGAGGCGCTGCCGAACTGGCGGCAAAGGTCGGGCGGAGGGATGCCGGCGCTCGGCGGTGTCTGAGGTAAGGAATCACGATCAGTCCTGTTTTCCGGTCGGTGCAGTGATTTTTGCGCCGCCGCCTGCCGTTGAGGCAACTGACCGGCGCTAAAACGACCTGCGTTGATAGTATCGGAACGCCGGTGGAAATCAAGCGTGATCCGTGTTCGCTTGCGCCAGCGCCCAGCCGACGTGTTCGCGCACCAGTGGCGAGGGGTGGTCGAGATGGGCGCAGAGGGCGTCTCGCGTCGCCTTTGATGCTGGCGCGTTGCCCAGCGCGACGGCGATATTGCGCAGCCAACGTTCATGTCCGATGCGGCGGATTGCGCTGCCGGCGAGCCGGTCGGCGAATTCGTTGTCGTCCCAGGCGAACAGTTCGGCGAGCGTCATCGCGTCGAGCCCGTGGCGAACGGCAAAGTCGGTGTCGCCGACCTGAGCCAGACGGTTCCACGGGCAGCACAGCTGGCAGTCGTCGCAGCCATAGATGCGGTTGCCGATCAGTGGTCGCAGCTCGACCGGTATTGCGCCAGCCAACTCGATGGTCAGGTACGAGATGCAGCGGCGGGCGTCGACCTCGTAGGGGGCGACGATCGCTGCGGTCGGACAGGCGTCGATACAGCGCGTGCAGCTGCCGCAGTGCTCGCCGATCGGCGCGTCCGGCGGTAGCGGCAGGGTGCTGTAGATTTCGCCGAGAAAGTGCCACGAACCGCTGCGCGTCAGCGACAACGTATGCTTGCCGCGCCAGGCGATTCCCGACTGGCGCGCGAATTCGACTTCCATCACCGGCGCCGAATCGGCAAAGACGCGGTAGGCGTAAGGCGAATCGGCTTCGTTCATCGCGACGGCCTGGCCGATACGCTCGGCGAGCTTCTGCAAGCGCAGGCGAAACGTCTTGTGATAGTCGCGGCCGAGCGCGTAGCGCGAGATGTAGCCGAGTTTACCGTCGGCCAGTATCGCCTGCGCATCGGCGGCGGCCGGCCAGTAGGGCAAGCGCGCCGAAATCACCGATCGCGTTGCGGGCACCAGCGCTGGCGGCTCACTGCGCAACGCGGCGTGTTTGGCCATATAATGCATTTCGCCGTGACGGCCGAGTTCCAGCCAGCGCAACAGGCCGGGACTGGCGGCGGAAACGTCGGTGCTGGCGATTCCAAGCTCGGCAAAGCCCAGTTCCTGGCCCCAGCTTTTTATCTTTTTGACCAGCGCGCCCCAATCGACCGGGCCTCGGGCGACCGCGGCGAGCGCGCCCGTATCGGAGTTTTTCTCGTGCATAGCCCGAATCATAGCCCGCTTCGTTCTGCGTCAACGCTGACGCGGTCGCTGCCGGACGAAGCGGCGACCATCGCGCTCGGGCGCGAACTCGCGCCATTGCTGGCTCCCGGCATGGTTGTCTGGCTCGACGGCGAGTTGGGTGCCGGGAAAACCACCTTGGTGCGCGCGCTGCTGCGTGCGCTTGGCCACAGCGGTCCGGTCAAAAGTCCGACCTATACGCTGGTTGAAGTTTACGTAGTTTCGAGCATATACTGGTATCACTTTGATTTTTATCGTTTCAATGAACCAACAGAGTTTGAAGATGCCGGCCTTGGCGAATATTTTCGGGATGATTGCGTGTGCCTCGTCGAGTGGCCTGAAAAGGCCGCCGGTTATGTGCCGCCGGCTGATCTCGCGCTGGTCTTTCGCTTTGCCGCGCAGACACCCGAATCCGGGCGCCTGCTCGAGCTCGTCGCCCATAGCGAGACGGGGCGGCAATGTCTGAGCGCACTCGCCAGCCGCTGGCCGGTCGCCGGGACCTGATCAAGTTCGTCGGCGCGTCGCTGCTGCTGCTGGTCAGCCCGGTCGGGCGCGCCGTCACCGATCGCAACCTCGGAATTCTCGCCGTCCGCGTCTGGCCGGCCGCCGATTACACGCGGGTGGCGATCGAATGCTCGGCGCCGCTGAAATATTCGCACTTCATGATCAAGGACCCCGAGCGTCTGGTCGTCGACCTCGAGGGAATCGAGTTCAGCAGCGTGCTCGAAGGGCTGGCCAACAAGATCGCGCCGGACGACCCGAACATCAAGCTGCTGCGCGCCGGCCGCTTCAAGCCGGGCGTCGTTCGTCTGGTGATGGAGCTCAAGAACGAGGTCAAGCCGCAGGTTTTCGTGCTGCCGCCGGCCGGCGAATACGGCCATCGCCTGGTGCTCGACGTTTATCCGCTGGAGCCGCCTGACGCCTTGCTGCAACTGCTCGAAAGAAACGACACGTTGCTCGGCAATATGGGACTGCAGGTCGAAAAAATGCCACAGCCCAATTCGGCGATCAAGGCCGAACGTCCGCGCTCGGGCAAGCCGATCGTCGATCGACTGGTCACCATCACGCTCGATCCCGGGCATGGCGGTGAAGACCCCGGCGCCGTCGGCAGTGGCGGCAGCTATGAGAAGAACGTCACGCTGGCCGTCGCCCGGCGCCTGAAAGCCAAGATCGACGCCGAGCCCAATATGCGTGCGGTGCTCACTCGCGACACCGATTTCTTCGTGCCGCTGCATATGCGGGTGCAGAAGGCTCGTCGCATCCAGTCCGACCTGTTCGTTTCGATTCACGCCGACGCCTTTACGCGTCCCGACGCCAACGGTTCGTCGGTGTTTGCGCTGTCCGAGAGCGGCGCGTCGAGTTCGGCGGCGCGCTATCTGGCGCAAAAGGAAAATTCGTCCGATCTGATCGGCGGAGTCAATATCGACGTCAAGGACCCGATGCTGGCGCGCACGCTGCTCGATCTGTCGCAAACGGCGACGATCAGCGACAGTTTGAAATTGGGCAAGGCGGTGCTCGGCGAGCTCGGTGGCATCAACCGTCTGCACAAGGCCAGTGTCGAGCAGGCCGGCTTCGCCGTGCTCAAGGCGCCCGATATCCCGTCGATCCTGATCGAGACGGCGTTCATCTCGAATCCGGAAGAGGAAAGGCGGCTCAACGACGACGCTTACCAGGACAAGATGGCCGAGGCGATCATCTCGGGAATCCGCAAATATTTTTCGGCCAACCCGCCGCTCGCCAAGTCCAGGCTGGCTCGCCTCAATTAGTCGGTAGTGCCGCGCGGAATGTTCGCGATCCCGGCGCGCAAAATAGGTTTTGAAAAACTGGCCGGCACTGCTAGAATGCCGACCCTGCACTCGCCTGATGGCTTGCAGAGCCGCTGTAGCTCAGTTGGTAGAGCAGCGCATTCGTAATGCGAAGGTCGCCAGTTCGATTCCGGCCAGCGGCACCAATAAAGACAAGGCTTACAGAGATGTAGGCCTTTTCCTTTTATAGGTCGGGCTATCGCTGGGCTAGCAGCACAAGGCAACGAACCATCATCAGCCCATGTAGCTCAGTGGTAGAGCACTCCCTTGGTAAGGGAGAGGTCGGCAGTTCGATCCTGCCCATGGGCACCAATACGAAGCAACGCGAATCAAGGACAGGCCAGCCATTATAGCCGGCCAGATTCGTCTCTTGCCTGGCAGCGTCAGCGGGTTATGCCATGGCTAATGATCGCGGCCGTGTCCCTGACCTTTGCCGTGCTCACGATTGTCATGCCTTTCATCTTGACGGTAGTCATGTGGTCCTGCGCCGTTATCACGGTAATCGCCTCGGCGCTCCTGATAACGCGGGGCATATTCGCGGTGGTACCAGTCGTCTTTGACGAAGAAAACAGGCTCGCCACAGGCGTTGTACTCGCGGCAGTGTTTGTCCCAGTGCTTGATATGACCGGGAGGGACGCGCAGATAAATTGGTGGGCGGCCAGGGGGGGCACGCCCAATGTAGCGCGGGCTGTCGTAGATGAGTTGAGGCGGCGGAAAACCGCCAATGTCGAGCCGACCATAGAAGCCTGGTTGGCCGATGGTCACGGAAACTCCCACGTCGGCAGCCAGCGCAGGAGTACTTAGGGTGGCAACAAGAGCAATTGCCAGCAGGGGTTTTTTCACGGTTATCCTTCGTTGATCAGCAATGCCAGATTAACGCATGGACGCAGGGGCTGATGACTCGTGTCACAAACTGATACCAAACCGAATCAATGACGCAACTGAGAAAAAACGTTTTAGTCGGTAAACTCATTTTCGTTAGATGAATTTGTGTTTCACATTACGGAAGGTATTCACAATGGTTTTAGCTCAAGCGATTTTTGCCGTTTCAATCGTCATCGTTGCCGTGCTGCCCCAGGCAATTGCCCTGCTGATCGATCTGTCTGCCAGTTCCAATAGCAGTCTCGAATCCGCCTAATAGGCCAGAATCACGCCGAAAGGAAATAGCTATGAAATTCTTAAACGACTTTGCTATCGTCGCCTTCTTGTTTGTTCTCATCCTTCTGCCCCGAATAGTGGAAGCGTACCTCAAAAAAAACGATATGAAACTTGAGCAATACGACTGGAATTAAGCGGCAACTCGTTTCGCCTGTTGTAGAGCTGTAAATTTGTTGTTGTTCTGGCACGAATTCAATTCCTGCCAGTTTGAGGCACTCTGGTTTTTCGTGTCGCGCGTCCTATCCGCCGCAGTTCGGGCAGTCTGGCCGAGTTTGCTTTCGGATTTTGTGACGTGTTCAAACTGTCACGGCAACTGCTCACTGCCGCAATAAGCGGTTCTTTGCGATCTTCTTCGAAGGTCCTCGCGGGTAACGTCGGAAGCGCTGTCTATGCGTTTGGCCGGTGTCTTGTACCGTTGTCGCTGTTTTGTCTGAGAACGTCAGGTGGTGCTAGTCTTGCTGTGCCACATTGAACGATTGTCAGCTCCGCAGCACGGACACCGCTGAAGTTTGCGTGCGATCGCTTGCGCGATGAGAAATCGCAGCGTTGGAATCGAGTCAGGTACATGCCGCTGCGCTCGTCCGGTGGCCGCGAGGGCGGTAATCCGGGGGTAACGAAGGCGTTTCTGGTCGAGCGCAGTTTTTTTTAGAGCCTTCCGGTCTGAGGCGTTGGGCAACGAGGAAGGCATAGGCCGCGATACAGAGTGTGGCGTGATGATGGAAACCAAGCCAGCCTCGTCCCTCGTAGTGAGAAAGGCCGAACTCCTGCTTGAGTTCCTGGTAGTCGCGCTCAATGCGCCAGCGCGTCTTGGTCACGAAGACCAGTTGTTCCGGAGTGGCGTCGGCCGGGCCGGTCGAGAGAAAGTATTTCGTCGGTTCGGCCTCTCCGTCGGGCCATTCGATCAACAACCACTCCTCGGGGCGTAGCTCTGCGCTGAGGTAATCTCGGTGAGCCGGACGAACGCGCACGGCCGCGAATCGGGAGGAATGATCGGCGTTGCTTCCCTCCCGCCAAGTCACCGTGGCGTAGGCTTTCGACGGCAAGGTGATGGCCAGCGTCTTGACGGAAACCGGTTCATGCCCGGGTTCCCGGCGCAATCGTGTCGGCCGTATGCCGCGACCGGACCAGGGTTTGGGTGGCAGCGGTGCCGTCCCCGGCGCCCATACCGTGGTCGCCGGACGAATGCCGACCGCGTAAAGCATCCCCCGCTCAGTGATCCCGTCGCGAAAAGCAGTCTCGTCACCATAGCCGGCGTCCGCCAAAACGACGCCTGGAGGGATGCCTGCATCAATGGCCTGACGCATCTGTAATGGCAGATCGACATGTCGATCAATTCGACCAGTACCCCGAGCGCCAGCAGCGCCAGTCCCGGCCTGGCTTCCTACGCGAGAAAAATCAGCACCGCGCCGAGCACGATGAATGTCACGGCCAGAGTTCGTCTGCCGGTGGCTTTTTCCTGTGGACTCATGAGTCGCCCCCCAGGTGTACCGGAACGCAATGGCGTCCGAAGGGGGGGGCGAGAGCCCCGAAGTGCCCGGCAATCGAGGTGCCGCACTGCGGACAGCAGCCCTGTGGCGTCAGGTCGTAGTGGCGAATGTCGTACCAGTCACGAACGATCGTCGCGTGGCGGCACGATGGGCAATAGGTGGTGCCGCCTTCAGGATCGTGAATATTGCCGGTGTAGACGTAATGCAGGCCGGCGTCGAGGGCGATGCGCCTGGCGCGGCCCAGTGCAGCCGACGGCGTCGGGGGAAGATCGCTCATCTTCCAGTCCGGGTGAAAAGCGCTCAAGTGCAGCGGTACCTCGGGTCCCAGCTCTTGCGTCAGCCATTTGGCGAGCGAACCGAGTTCCTGGTCAGAGTCGTTGTGTCCGGGGATCAGCAGCGTGGTGACTTCCAGCCAGCAAGGGGTCTCATGATGAACGTAGCTCAGCGTGTCGAGAACCGGCTGCAGGTGTCCGCCGCACAGCTTGACGTAGAAGTCGTCGCGAAAGCTCTTGAGGTCGATATTGGCGGCGTCCATTTTGGCGAAGAGCTCGCGGCGCGGCGCCTCGTGCAGATAGCCCGCGGTCACCGCCACCGTCATCAGACCGCTCTGGTGGCAGGCGTCGGCGGTATCGAGCGCGTACTCAAGAAAAACGACCGGGTCGTTGTAGGTGAATGCCACGCTCAGGCTACCATGCGCGCGTGCCGCCGTGGCGATGGCTTGTGACGAAGCCAGATCCATCAGTCGGTCCATGTCGCGCGACTTGGAAATGTCCCAGTTCTGGCAAAACTTGCACGCCAGATTGCAGCCTGCCGTGCCGAAAGAAAAAACGCTGGAGCCGGGGTAGAAGTGATTGAGCGGCTTCTTTTCGATCGGGTCGATGCAAAAGCCCGATGAACGGCCATAGGTCGTCAAGACCATGCGCTCGCCGACGCGTCCGCGAACAAAGCAGGCCCCGCGCTGACCTGCGTGGAGCTTGCAGTCGCGCGGGCAGACGTCACACTGGATGCGGCCATCGTCAAGTAGGTGCCAGTATTTCGCCGGATGCTGCTGGGAAACGCCGATGATTTCATCCATGGTGACACCGCGCTTTCTCTTGCCGCCTTCGCTCTTCGTAGAAACAAATCAGATCATTGCACCGGTCTCTGTGCCGGGCTCTGTCTGAAATATAGGGCGGTGAAAATTACAAACCTATACGGGCATGGGTGTATTGTGCCTACTTGATGTGGGGTAGGCGTTGTTCAGCCTCCTCGGGAAAATTTTCGCCGGGCAGGGCGCTTAAATCAGCGCCGCATCAGCTACGCCGAGGACGATTCGCAGGTTCGCGCCATAGCAGATCAGCTCGCGCATCCCACGACTCACTTCGGCTACCAGAAAACAGTTTTCCAAGGTCATTCCCTTGGTTCTGGCGCGTCAGGCGATTTCCCGAAAGGCGCGTTGATCCAAACGAGCGATGCGTACGACATATCGTTCGGGTTTCATTTCGATCACTCACCGTGGTGTTCGAGATTCTTCGCGTGGGGAGCGCCAGACCGTTGAGAGAGGGGGGCGAAGAACACTGGTGCTCACCCTTTGGACGAAGTCTAGCGGGACGCAAGGGGGCGGAAATACTCGGATTCATGTATCGGCCACAGACCCGGGTAGTGAGCGGCTGTTACCGATGGCCGGATGCGCTCCCCCGGCCGTCGCGTTCTTCGCTCAGTCGAGTCCGGCGCAGTGTAGCCTGGCGCGCAGCGCGTCCGACTCTTCGAGCAGGTCGGCGACCAGCGCGGCGAGCTCCGGCGCGGCGTCGAAGTCGCGCTCGAATTGCCGCATGCGGCGCGCGCGCAGGATGGCTGCTGGCGAGAAGCGCCAGACGCCGGCGACGCTTTCGGTATGGGGAAAGCAGCCTTCGTCGAGACGTTGCGCCAGCCAGTCGGGGTCTGCCGCGCATGCGGCGGCGATTTGTTCGAGCGTCAGCCAGGCGTCTTCCATCACGCTGCCGATCAGCAGTTCAGTGTCATCCATGATTGCTCTCCGACGTTTCGTGGCGCGGGTCGAAAGCGAGTTCGCGCGCCATGGTCTCGTAAAGCACCCGGGCGTGCGGCGATTCGGCTGAAGGCAGCACCACCAGGATGTCGAGCAGCAGGTCGCCCGGCGGATCGCCGGGGATGCCGCGCCCACGGACCCGCAATTGGCGGCCGCTCTGCGCGCCCTCCGGGATGCGTACCTTCAGGCTGACTGGTGGGAGCTCAAGCGCGACGACCGCGCCGAGCGCCGCCTCCCAGGGCGCGACGCGCAGCGTGTAGTGGAGGTCGCGCCCGTCGACGCGAAAGCGCGGGTGCGGCTTGAAATGCACGTCGAGCAGCAGGTCGCCGGCCGCCGCGTTGTCGTGACCCGGCGCGCCCTGGCCGGCGAGGCGGATGATCTGGCCGGCGTGTACGCCGCGCGGGATCTTGACGTTGAGCGTACGCGTCTCGATATGGACATGCCCCTGGCTGTCCTGACGCGGGACGCGCAACGTGATCTGCCGCGTCGCGCCGGTGAACGCGTCTTCGAGGTCGAGCAGCACCTTGGCGCGATGATCCTCGCCGCGCGCCCGGAAGCCGGCGCCGTGATCATGGTGGGGCTGAGCACCCATGCGCCCGAACAGCTCGGCGAAGAAGTCGGAGAAGTCGGTCGTCTCGCCCGGCGAATAGCCGTGCGTCGAATACTCGAAGCCGCTGTCCCAGTCAGGCGGTGGACGGAACTCCTGGCCCGGCCGGTGGCCGCGTCCAAGCTGGTCGTAGGCGGCGCGCTTTTCGGCGTCGGAGAGTACGGTATACGCTTCGTTGACCTCTCTCATCCGCGGCTCGGCATCGGGCTCCTTGGAAACGTCCGGGTGGTACTTGCGCGCCAGGCGGCGGAACGCTTTTTTGATCTCGTCGGCAGTTGCTTCGCGGGTCACGCCCAATGTCTTGTAGTAGTCCTTGAATTCCATTTTCCGGCCTCATTGCGACAGCATCGACTCGTGCACAATGCAGCGCCCGCGGGGGGCAGTCAATAGCGGGGGCGAGGGGCACGCCTGCGGCCCAACCAATGCTGGCCTTGGCGAGTTCAGGCGTCTATGTTGGATAGATCATGGCTGGCTTCGATGCGAACTTTGCTGATCCTGTCGATGAACAGCGCACTCTGGTGCAGGCGCTGCAGGATCCCGCGCGTTACCCTTACCCGGTGACGCAGGTGACGTTGCTCGAAACGCATATTTCGTACGTGCTGTTGACCGGAACTTTCGCCTACAAGATCAAGAAAGCGGTTGATTTCGGCTTTCTCGATTTTTCCACGCTCGAACAGCGTCGCCGCTTCTGCGACGAGGAACTGCGCCTCAACCGCCGACTGGCGTCGCAACTCTATCTTGCCGTCGTGCCGATCAGTGGCACGCTGTGCGAGCCGAGCATCGACGATGATGGCTGCACGCCGATTGAGGCGATTGAGGCGATTGAATACGCCGTCAAGATGGTCGAATTTCCGCAGTCATCGTTGCTCGATCTGCGTCTGGCGCGCGGCGATCTGTCGGCGCAGCAAATCGACGCGCTGACCGACGTGGTCGCCTCATTCCACGTGCAGGCGGCGAGCGCATCGTCTGGCAGCGAGTTTGGAACGCCAACGGTGATCTGGCAGATGGCTGCCGAGAACTTCAGCCAGTTGCTGGCGGCACCATGCGCTGTGGTCGACGCGGCGCGGTTGGCGACGCTCGAGGCCTGGAGCCGCAACGAATATGCGCGACTCGAAGCGTGGTTCGATGAGCGCCGCCGCGCCGGTTTCGTGCGTGAGTGCCACGGCGATCTGCATCTGGGCAACATCGCGCTGATCGACGGCAAGCCGGTGATTTTCGACTGCATCGAATTCAATCCGCTGCTGCGCTGGATCGACGTGGTCAACGAGGTCGCTTTCCTCTGCATGGATCTTGCTGAGCGCGGGCGGGCCGATTTTGCGAATCGCTTCATCAACCGCTATCTTGAGACCTGCGGTGATTACGCGGGACTGCGCTGTCTGACTTTCTACCTGGTCTATCGCGCGCTGGTCCGCGCCAAGGTGGCGAGCCTGCGTGCCGTTCAGGAAACGAGCGCGGCGGCGGCTCGGCGGCAGCTCGCAAACCGCGCCCAATACCTGGCTTTCGCCGGGCGCGCGATCTTGCCGCGTCATCGTCAGCTGTTGCTCATGCACGGCGTCTCGGGGACCGGAAAAACCTGGGTGTCGCAAGCCGTCCTCGAACATCTCGGCGCCTTGCGACTGCGTTCGGACGTCGAGCGCAAGCGGCTGTGCGGCCTGCCGGCGCTGGCGCGCAGCGCGTCGGCTGTCGATTGCGGGCGGTACGACGAAGCAACGACGCACGCCACCTACCAGCGGCTTGTCGAACGCGCACGTGAGGTTCTGGGCGCCGGCTTTCCGGTGCTGGTCGACGCGGCGTGTCTGCGCCGCTGGCAGCGCGAGATTTTCCGCGATCTGGCTGCGCAACTGGACGTGCCTTTCCGGATTCTCTCGTGCCGCGCCGACGATGCCACGCTACGCCGCCGAATCGTTGCGCGCCAGCGGTCCGGCGGCGATGCGTCGGAAGCGGATCTGGCGGTCCTCGACCACCAGCTGCAGAACAACGATGCGCTGTCGGTCGCCGAGCAGGATGTGACGATCGTCTTTGACAGTGGTCGTGATTCGCTTGAGCAGCTGCTGGCGCGCTGCGCGCTCAAGGTTTTTTGATCCGCCGTCGCGCCCAGACCTTGCGCGCCTCTTCGAGGGCGAACATCAGCAGCGCCAGCGGCCAGACGCTACTATCGATTGGCGCGGTGCCGAACAGCCAGTTGCCGACACCCGTATAGACGATGAAGGCGATCAGCGCGAGCTCGGCGGCAACACCGAACAGCAGGTAGAGATTGCCCAGCAGACTGAAGGAGAACGACGATTTTCCCGGGGGGCGGCAGAGGAAAACGTTGGCTGCCTGCATGATCACGATGGTTGCCAGGCAAGCGGTCGTGGCTTGCAGATAGAGTGGGTCGGCGCGACCCGGCAGCTCGCCGTCGTTCCAGCCGCCGACGTTCATGACGATCAGGAAAATCGCCATCGACCCGGCTGCTTCGAGCGTGCCGAGAAAGAGGTAAGCGCGCGCCAGCAGGTGCCACGACAGCAGCCGGTCGTGGCGCGCGCGGCGGGCGGCGCATCACGTCCGGGTCGGGCTTTTCGGCGCCGAGTGCCAGCGCTGGCAGCATGTCGGTGCCGAGGTCGACGGCCAGGATCTGGATGATGGTCAGGAACTTGCGGATGTTGTCGAAAACGGCACGGCCTTCTTCGATCGCGCTGACGATGCTGGCGAAGTTGTCGTCGAGCAGGATCAGGTCGGCGGCTTCGCGCGCGACGTCGGTTCCAGAGAGCCCCATGGCGATGCCGAACTCGGTGCGCATTCCCGTGGCGTAGACCGCCGCGCGTCCGCGCCCGGCGACGACCGATGTTCCGGCCAGCACGATGTTCTTGGCGAACAGCGTCGATTGCTCATTGGCAGGCTCGGCATGGCGTCCGCTGGGAAGCGATTCGCCGGTCACCGTCGCGCTATTGACGCGCAGCGCGTAGGCTTCGATGGCGCGGCAGTCGGTGGCGATGAAGTCGCCTTCGTCGAGCAGCACGATGTCGCCGGGGACCAGTTCGGCGGCGGGAATCTCGATGCTGCGCCCGGCGCGCTGAACCTTGACTTGCGGCGGCAGCAGCTGGCGCAAGGCAGCGACGGCGCGCTCGGCCTTGTATTCCTGCCAGAAGGAAAAAACGCCGTTGATGACGATCACCCCGACGATGGCGACGCCAAGGCGGGCCATCCCCTGATCCGGGTCGAAATGATCGGCGATGAACGCCAACGCGGCGCCGATCCACAGGATGATCGCAAAAAAATGGGTGAATTCGCGAGCGAAGCGCAGGAGCAGCGACTCGCGCCCGATTTCTTCGACGTGGTTAGGTCCGAATTCGCCGAGCCGGCGCGCGGCATCGGCAGCGTCGAGCCCTGCCGGCGAAGTTTTGAGGCTCGCCAGGCACTGCTCGACGGAAACTTCCTGCAGGTGTATTGAAAGGTCGGTCATGACGTTTATTCCGGGCGGACCTCGATCCCGGTCCGCCGGCGCCGCGGCGTCGTGTTGCGGCGAATGGATGGGGCTGGTACGACAAAGACCTCGCCGGCCTTGACGCTGGCGCAACGGCGGGACACTCTGCTGATTGCAAGAATCGCCATGGGGCTCCGACCGAAAAAGACAGCGCAGCGCTCAGCAGCTCGGCAAACCACGGTCGGTGGCGTGCGCTGCGCCGTCGTTATCGTCAATTGCCGGCCAGCTCGCCAGGACGCGCAGCCGCTCGTAGAGCGCGCGTTCTTCGTGCGACAAGGTTTCCGGCACCTGCACCCGAATAGGCACCTGCAGTTCGCCGTAGTGGTCGCTGCCGGGCACAGGCAGCCCCTTGCCCGGCAGATGCAGCACCGTTTCGGGTTGCGTTCCGGGCGGAATGACGACGTGGATGACCGTCCCGTCGAGCGTCGGTACCGCACGCGTCGTGCCGAGCACGGCTTCGGTCAGGGCTATCGTCTCGCGGTACAGCAAGTTGGCTCCGTCGCGCGCGAAGCGCGGATCGTGTTGCGACTGTACGAGGACCAGCAGATCTCCAGTGCTGCCTGCCGCGTCGGGGCTGGGCAGGCCCTTGCCGGCAATGCGCAGCACCATGCCGTCAGTGACGCCGCGCGGGATCGTGACCTTCAGCGTCTCCTCGCGTGCGATCGTCCCCGTTCCTCGACACGCCGCACAGGGACGGTCGATGAGGCTGCCGCGACCGTAGCAGCTTGAGCACGGGGTGATACGCTGAATCAGTTGCTGTTGTCCAGCGTTGCGCTGGCCGTGTGTGAGATGCCCGGTGCCTTGGCAGACCGAGCAACGGCGCCGTGCCGCACCGTCCTGGCCGCCGCTGCCGCGGCACGACGGGCAGGTCACCGGACGGCTAAGCGCCAGACTTTCTTCGCCCCCCTGCGCGACGCGTTCGAGCGCGACCTGGAGCACGGCCTCGAGATCGGCCCCGCGTTTTACGCCCGGGGGCGGTGTCGTTGTGCTTAGTCGTTTCACGGTGCTGTCCAAGGATAACTCATTGCTCGCCTCAGCGACCCGGGCCCGGCGGTTCCGCCTGTTAACGTCTGGTTTTGTGGTGTCCGGGATGGCGTTGAAAATCGACCAGCGTCTGGCCGCCGACATTTAGTCAGGAGACCGGAATCGACCTCGACTGGGTTGTTTCGAGCTTGGGCAGGCGGATTGTCAGTACGCCGTTGAGGTAGCTCGCCTCGGCCTGTTCCTGGCGAACGTTTTTCGGCAATGCAATGCTGCGTTGGAATGCTCCGTAGGCGCGTTCCATGACATGGAACTGGCTGTCGTCGCTGATTCGCTCGAAATGTTTCCGGCCACTGAGGATCAGCGTGTTGCCCGCAACGGTGACCTGGCAGTCCTTTTTGTCCATGCCGGGAAGCTCGATGCGGACGACGATTTCCTTGTCCGTTTCTTCGAGTTCGCTGGCCAGTAGGCTCCAGCGCGGATACGGGGCAAAGATCGCTCCGGGCGGCGGACTGACGTCACGGGTGTGCGAAAAATGCGTCAGTGCGTTGCTGCTGCGGCTAAACAGCTCGCGCCAGCCATCCGACATCAGGTCCCAGGCGCGACCGATCTCGTGGCCGATGTTCTTGCCCGCTTCTTTCAATGAATCCAGCATGATCAGGGTCTCCTTGGTTGGCTGTCACTGGCCTCTGGCGGCCAATGAAAATACAGGTTTTGCCGTCGGCGATCGTTGATCGTCACCGATTTGTGCAAGCGTGTGCCGTGAAAATCTGTGCTGATCCGGTAACTTCCGAGCGGTAGCCTGACGAGAAAGATAGGACCGGGCGATTCGGCGTCGAGCAGCGTCTTGCCCTTGGCATCAGCGATCAGTACCTTGACGTCGGCCAGATACTCGCCGCTACCTTGCGCTGCAAAAAACAGCTGCAGATTGTAGTCGCCGGCGATCGCTGCCAGCGGGTCGTCGTCACCGATACCCGTGCTTTCATGGGGGACAGTGGGTACGTCGACCTGCAGCTCGACTGCCCTTGACAGGCCGGCAGCAAACTGCCAAGACAGGGTCAGAGCGGAAATAAGCAACAATGATTTGGACATCACCGGCTCCGCGAAAGTAGTGGCGAGAGAGCGTGGCGAAGGTCAAGGCGATGATTGCGCGAGGCGCTTTGACGATGTTTCGCCCGTTTCCAGTCTAGTCGGGCGACTCTGGTCTGGAATACCAACAACCGGGTATTCGCGCTAACGGTATCGGGGTGATTTCAGACTAAGCGTGCGGGATGTGCTGCTCGCCTGCGGCAGCGACAACCCAGATCTGGGGTTGTGCCACAGGACGACTCGTGCCAGGACGGTGCTCCCGGCGAACCAAAGAGAGGGGAAAGGTAGCGAACGCCAGTGTCGATCATCATCAACGGGAAACGTTGATGATGCTCGGTCTGCCGCCTGCCGTGCGCAAGCGGGAAAGCGGCTGGCCTTCAAAGATACCCCGGTCGACTATATCGTTTGCGTTGCTGTTGTTGCATATGTCATTATCTGTGTGGCAGAGGTGTTGGGATGGTCGATACTTGATTTCGGGTAATGATTGCTTAGGATGAACCAGTTCGTTGCATCATTCTTCTTCGGGAATCACTCCCGCAGATAAAGCATCGGGGGTTTTGGCTTGAAAAAAATGCGTTCGCCAGCAGCTCCGGCCAGCAAAAAGACCGCGGGTTCGGGCGCGGTGATGGCCGTTTTGCCGCTTTCTCCCGAAGCTTCTTGCTTGGGGGATTCCGCTGTCGGTATTGCCGCGAGAGCTCGCGCCGGTTGTTTGGGGCCAAAGTTGATCGAAGCCAAAGGCGGCATCGTGCAGCTCCGGTCGCTCAATGAGGCGCTGACTTCCGTCAATCGGCAACTGCAGATGAGGGTCGCTGACCTTGAGACGAGCAACTCCGACATCACCGACGCCAAGCGCACGGCGCTGGCTGCCGCCGCTGCCCAGCGCGTCATGGCGGCGTCACTGGAAGAGTGCGTACGTGAGCGAACGGCGCAGCTGCGGGCGCTGACCGCCGAGCTGGCGTTGACCGAGGAGCGCGAGCGTCGGGTTCTGGCGCGCGACCTGCACGACGACCTCGGCCAGTTGCTGGCGATCATCAAAATCAAGCTCACCTCGCTTGAGGAAAGCGAACGGCGCGGTGCGCTCAAGGGGCCGCTGCAAGAGATCGAAGCGCTGGTCGACCAAGCCAACCGCTCGGCGCGCTCGCTGATGCTGCAGTTGAGTCCGCCCGCCCTGCAGACGCTCGGGCTGGTTCCCGCGCTGGAGTGGCTCGGCGAGGAAATGGAACGGATCTACGGGTTGTCGGTGCGTATCGACAAAGATGGCGAGCTGCCGGCGCTTGAAGAGCCGGCGCGAACGACGATTTTTCGCGCCATTCGTGAGCTGTTGATCAACGTCGCCAAGCATGCGCAGACGAATGTTGCGCAGATCAATTGCCATCAACCCGCTGACGGCCAGTTCTCTATTTCGGTGACCGACCAGGGGTTGGGCTTCGACGCCCAGCGTGCGCTGGCCAGCCCGGCCAAGGACTCGGGTTTCGGTCTGATCAGCGTTCGTGAGCGCATCGAATTCATCGGCGGCAAGATGACCATCGATACGATGCCCGGATACGGAACGACCATTACCATCGTTTTTCCGGCAGAGCCGAACGTTTAAGGCAGGGAGTGGAAAATGAGCATTCGTGTGCTGTTGGTCGACGATCACAAGATCCTTCGCGAGGCATTGAAGGGCGTACTTGAACGCGAGCAGGACATCGCCGTGATTGGCGAGGCCAATGATGGCGCCGAGGGGCTCAAGCTGGCCCGGGAACTGCAACCGGACGTCGTGCTGATGGACATCGGGCTGCCGATTCTGGGAGGCATCGACGCGACGCGAACGCTTCTGGCCGAGCATCCCGAGGTCAAGGTGGTCGCGTTGTCTACCTTCTCCGATCGCCGCATCGTTCTGCAAATGCTCGACGCTGGCGCTCGCGGTTATGTCGTCAAGTCGGCGGGGCGCGATGAACTGCTGCGGGCGATCCGCGCCGTCGCCTACGGCCGAACCTACCTCTGCCCCGATGCCTCGGCGGTGCTCGTTGAAAGCTTACGCGGCAAGAAGCAGGTCGACAATCCCTCCGGCGATCCGATTGGTCGCCGCGAGCGCGAAGTGTTGCAACTATTGGCCGACGGCCACACCTCTCCGGAGATCGGAAAACGATTGCACATCGCCACCAGTACGGTCGAAGTCCACCGCCGCAACCTGATGCGCAAACTCGAATTGCACAGCATTGCCGAATTGACCAAATACGCGGTCAGGAATGGCTTGACGTCAAGCTAGGCGATGGCGGCGCCGGGCGATTCGAGTGTCTTTCAGCACTGCTGCTGTCTATATTTGAAGTGCCACTAATAACAAACGAAAGGGATCGCCATGTTCAAGCACATTCTTGTTCCTTCCGATGGTTCTGAATGCTCCCAAGCCGCAGTGCGGCAGGCGGTTTCTTTCGCCAAGGGCGTTGGCGCGCGAATCACCGCGCTGTACGTCAAGCCGCCGCACCCGGTGCATTACTTCGTTGAGGGTGTTGAGTTCAACTTGCCATCGCCGAATCGCTATGACGAGCTTGACGAACAGGAAGCGCAGCGGATTCTCGGTTTCGTCGCCGGACTTTGCCAGGACGCCGGGGTTTCGTGCGACCAGGTTTCGCTGACCAGCGATGTGGTGTACGACGCGATCATCGATTCCGCCGGCAAGCACGGGTGCGACCTGATCTGCATGGCCTCACACGGGCGGCGCGGTTTGAGCGCGCTGTTGCTGGGGAGTGAGACGACCAAAGTGCTCACTCATTCGAAAATTCCGGTGCTAGTCCTGCGCTGAGTTTTGACTGCGTACGCGCCACGTTTCGGTGCCGCGTGCGCACGGTTGGCGAGTCAGGCTGGTGTCGCCATTTTCTTCATCTTGCGCCACAGCGTAACGCGGCTGATTCCGAGGCGCGAGCAGACGTCGTCGGCGGGGAGCCTGGACAGCAGGTGGCGAATGATTTCCGATTCCATCTGCTTGAGCGAGCCGCTCTCGGGGATGGTGATGAAAGTCGATTCGCCGGTGGTGTGTTCCTGTTCTCCGAGCACTCCAGAAATTTGCTGGGCGTCGACCTGCTCGCTTTCGCCGTAGGCGACGACTTCGGCAAGATTGCGCAGCTGCCGGATGTTGCCGGGCCAGGAATTGGTTTTGAGCAGCGCTTTGGCATCGTCGGTCAGCACCGCTTGACGACCGGCTTGCCCGGCAAAACGTTGCAGATAGTGTTCGAAAATCTGCGGCACGTCGTCGGCGCGTGCGCGTAGTGGCGGGATACGCAGGCCGACCACGTGAATCCGGTAATAAAGGTCCTGGCGGAAACTTCCAGACAAAGTTTGCTGAAAGAGGTCGCGGTTGGTCGCCGAGATGATTCGCACGTCGATCGGGATGATCTTGTCGTCGCCGATGCGCATGATTTCTCGCTCCTGCAGCACGCGCAGAAAGCGGCTCTGAATCTCGGGGGCGAGTTCGCCGATTTCATCGAGGAACAGCGTTCCCTGGTGTGCGAGTTCAAAGAGACCGGGTTTTCCGCCTTTGCGCGCGCCAGTGAAGGCGCCATCGACATAGCCGAAAAGTTCGCTTTCGAGCAGACTCGGCGGGATCGAGGCGATATTGATCGAGACGAACGGGCCTTTGCTGCGCTTGCTGAAGTTGTGAATGCTCTGCGCGAAGACTTCCTTGCCGGTTCCGGTTTCGCCGTAAATCAGCAGATTGGAGTCGTGCCCGGCGTAGGTTCTGGCGCGCGCCAGCACCTGCTGCATGACCTGCGAATCGCCGATCACGTCCTTGAACTGATAGCGCGCGTAAAGCCCCTTTTGGTAGAAGGAAGAGCGGATCTTCGATTCCGACGCCTGGATCCGGGTGACTTCGTGCAGCGTCAGCACCTTGCCGCGAACCGCCTTGTTGAATTCGAGCGGGATGCTGCGGGCGATCACGCTGTTGCCGTTGATCGTCGTGATCTGTTCTTTTTCCCCGGAGTCGAAGACGGCCAGTGCGTGTTTGAAATCGGGCTGGCTGGCCGGGCTGATCGAGCACAGGCGTCGGGCGTGGCGGTTGAAGAAGCTGACTTCGTGTTCGGGGGTGACCGCGATCACCGCTTCGTCGATGTTGTCGATGATCGCCGAGAGCTGCGCCGCCTGGAGCTGTTCGCGCTCCTTGGCCTTGAGGATGCGCATCGCTTCCTGCAGTGCAGTGCGGATCGAGACCGGCCCACCTTCGAGAAACACCGCCTCGACGCCCAAGTCGCGCGCCGTCTTGAAAGCGACCCGGCAGCCGATGATCGCTTCAAAGCCTTCGGCGACCAGTTGTCTGATGGTCGTCTGAATCCCGGCTTCGTCGACCTGCGGGCGGATGCTGACCTGTGCGTCGAGGATTTTGAAATCGCCGACCGCGCCGGCAAACAGGTTGGCGCGGCTGACGATGCCGATGCGCTTGAGCCCCTTGCCGGTGAGATCAGCAAGGTTGCTGAGTAATTCGTTGAGCGACATGGCGATTTCGACGACGCTGATTTCCGGGATCTGGCGCACCAGTTCTGCCAGTCCGCCACGCGTCACCACCACTTCAACGCCGGGATGGCGGCGAACGCGCTCAAGCGCGCTGGCGTCGTCCGACGTTTCAATATGGATTTGAATTCCCAGCTCGCGCGCCACGTCGGGCGCAATGTCGGTGATGCTTTGCATCGGACTCAAGAGCAGGATTGGGAGCACGGGAATCTCGCTGGCGGCGGTGTGGATGGCGTTACTGTAACAGAATGTTTCAGTTATGTAATTTCACTCGTTTCATTTATGAAACGTCGCGATTTTGTTGGTCTTTTGTAAACAATGGCTTAGCTTTGGCATGGCGATTGCTATACGTCGATAGAGGACTCAGTCTGCAGTAGCGGGCCTCACTGGGCTGGATCGGCAGCACGCCGATCGGATAAAACTCGACAAAGAGGGGTAAAGAAATGTTTTCAGGAATCAGCAAGAAACTGATGGTCTGTGCCATGGGGGCTGCAATGTGCCTGGCGGCGGGCGGCGCTCTGGCAGCAGACGTTATCAAGATCAAGATCGCTTACGGCAATAACGTCGGTGAGCCCAACGACAAGGCGGTGCGCGAGTGGGGTCGCTTGATGAAGGAGCGCAGCAAGGGCCAAGTCGAGTTTCAGTATTTCCCGAGCTCAATGCTCGGTTCGCAGAAAGACGTCACCGAACAGCTGACGATCGGTTCGAATGTGATCACCATTTCGGACGGCGGTTTCCTGATGGATTACGTCCCAGAGTTCGGCGTCACCTATCTGCCGTATATTTACGACAATAAGGAACAACTCTTCAAGCTGGTCGATAGCGATCTGTTCAAAGACCTGTCGAAGAAGCTCGAAACCAAGGGCCTCTACATCGTCCATAGCAAGTGGATCTACGGCGTCCGCAACATGCTGGCGACCAAATCCGCGACCAAGCCCGAGGAGTTGAAGGGTCTCAAGATCCGCGTTCCGAATATCCGCATCTCCAACGAAATGATGAATGCGATGGGCGCGACGGCAACGCCGATGCCGCTGGCTGAGGCCTATCCGGCGCTGATGCAGGGCGTCATCAACGGTGCTGAGAATCCGATTCCGGTGCTCTACGGCGGCAAGATGTACGAAGGCGCCAAGTTCCTGCTGCTGACCCGCCACCAGGTCAACCTGTCGTCGTGGATCGCCGGAACCAAATTCATCGCCAAGTTGCCTCCCGAGGTCGTCAAGATGCTCAAGGAAACGGGCGAAGAAGCCGGCAAGTTCCTCGACAAGGAAAACGAGACTGCCGACAAGGATGCGCTGCAGAAGATGCAAGCGGCTGGCGTCAAGGTCGTCGAGGTCGATCGCGCCGCATTCAAGGCGGTCATGAAGGACTTCCCGAACCGCTTCAGCAAGGAGTTCCCGCCTGAAGTGATGAACAAGGTCTATTCGATCATCGGGCAAAAGTAACTCGCTGCGCCGACCCGCAGTCGTCGGGTCGGTGCTTCGAAGCGCCACCGCTTCAGCATTCATTTTCACTCTGTATTTCGGCGCGTCACTCCCTCAAAAGGGCGGTGTCAGGGGCTTCTGTTGCCGATAACCAGGAATTTTCTTATGCAACTATTGCGAAAGTTTTACGACCTGATCAGGAAGCTCGACAACTTTCTGGGGATGGCCGCCATGGCCTTCATCGTTCTGCTGGCGTGCGCCAATGTCTTCATGCGCTATGTGATGGGTAGCCCCTGGGGATGGGTCGAGGAAGTCACCGTCTTCATCTTTGTCTGGCTGACGATGCTCGGCGCTTCGGCGGTGATTCACGTTGAAGGCCATTGCAGCATCGACGTGATGATCTTGCGCATGTCACCCAGGTGGCGGCGGATCACCAGCATCGTGAGCGATCTCATCGTTCTGGTGACGCTGGGACTGCTCATCTGGTTCGGCATCATTCTGACCATCAAGGGCCAGACCAAGCTCACGCCGATTCTCGGCTTGCCGTACAGCTATATCGATGCCTCGATTCCGG
>Ga0316604_10000483_pt1 | contig 48116 bp, 41 predicted proteins | sample OWC_soil_day20_C_FD_207650 | JGI IMG/M metagenome (GOLD analysis project Ga0316604, IMG submission 207650) | Wetland soil microbial communities from Old Woman Creek delta, Ohio, United States - OWC_soil_day20_CT | ecosystem: Environmental > Terrestrial > Soil > Wetlands | place: USA: Ohio...
ATCGTCGTCACCGTCCCGGCGAAAAACGACGCCCACGCCGCCGTCGCCAACGCCTTGCCGGCGCGGCCCTGCTTGGCCATTTCGTGGCCATCGAGCGCGGTGACGATCGACGACGATTCGCCCGGCAAGTTGATCAGGATCGCCGTCGTCGACCCGCCGTACTGCGCGCCGTAGAAGATTCCGGCGAGCATGATCAAGGAAGATACCGGCGGCAGGCCGAAGGTGATCGGTAGCAGCATGGCGATGGTCGCCACCGGGCCGAGTCCGGGCAGAACGCCGATCGCCGTTCCCAGGATGACGCCGGTCAGGCAATAGAAGAGGTTGATGAAGCTGCCGGCGGTTTGCAGCCCGAGCCAGAGGTTGGCAAAAATGCTTGCGTCCATGTCGATTCCCTCTTTATTCGCCGAACCACGAGCCAAACAGCGGCATCGGCAGCCCCAGCCCCTTGATGAAGACCAGTACGCAGAAGGCGATCAGGCCGAGCGCCAGCAGCGTGGCGCGCCATTCGAAGCGAAACTTCGCACTCGCCGACGCGCTGCCGAAGATCAGCACGACGAGCGAAATGATCAGCCCGGCGCGCGTCAGCAGCAGACCGAAAGCCAGCGTCGAGGCAGTGATGATCAGCGCCGGCTTGAAGGCAAAGGCGCCGAACGGCGCGCCACGCTGGGTTACACCGCGCAGCAGCGCGAGAACACCGAAGAACATCAGCAGCCCCGACAACACCGTCGGAAAATACCCCGCGCCCATCCGGCTCGCCGTCCCGAACGCGTAATCCCGAGCGATCCAGAAAGCGATCGCGCCAAAACCAAAATACAAAACGCCTGTCCAGAAATCCTTCGGACTCTTGATCAAAGATGACACTGTTTCCCCCTTGTCGCTCGCATTCCGGCCTGCCGACCGCAACGGTGCGCATTATTCGTTATTCGATACCCCTCGCCGACCGCCAAGACTTTGCTCAGAGGATCGCCCCCTGGTGCTGCAACGCCAGCCGAATTGGCTGGTGCTCGTCCGCCGACCCGCCGTCGGCGCAGTGCGCGGCGGCAACGCCGGCGGCATGCCCGGTCGCGAAAGCTGTTCCCATCACGCGCAAGGAACCGTAGGCCAGTTCATCGCAACCGATGACGCGCCCCGCCAGCCACAGATTGTCGACGCCGAGAGCGCGCAGCGAAGTGAGCGGCAGATGATAGCAGCCGTCGCCGCCGACCGGCTGAAATTTCGGACCCGCGCTGGCCCCCTGATGCACCTCGGCGGGCCAGCAACCTAGCGCTACACCGTCATCGCGGACTCGTCCCTGCAGGACATCCTGCTCGGTAATCCGGTAGCGCGTCTGCAGTTGCCGACTATCGCGAACGCCCAGCTGCGGACCGGTGGCGACGATGTAAGCTTGTTCGAAACCAGGCAGACGCGCGCGCAGCAGCTCAAGGAATCTCCACGAAAGATCACGCGCCTTGCGCTCGACGACGCCGAGGCTCGCCGAATCGAGACCATCGGTTACCAGATCGATTCCCATCCACCACATGTCGTTCGAGCGCGGCAGGCGGATGAAATGACCGCCGTGGCTACGCACAAAAGCCTGCGGATCGTCATTGCAAAAATGAACCATCAGCGATGCCAGCAGTTCCCGATCGACCGCAACCGACGCAGCAACGCCGCCGAAGCGCACCGGAAAAGATGCCACCTGGCGCTGGCGCCAGGGTTCGAGATCAGCCATCGACGAGACGCCGGCGGCAAAGCCGAGATTGGCGTCACCGCTCGCGTCGACAAAGGTGGCCGCTTCAACGTCGAAAGGACCGGCGTGATCGAACAGCGTCACCGCCTCGATGCGAGCGCCCGAACGATGCGCGCCGATCAGGCTGCAGTGCAGGCGGCAGTCGACTTGCGCCTGGCTCGCGACGCGGTCGATCGCGTACTTGATCGCTTCCGGATCGAGCATGACGATCCAGTTGCCGCTCGGCGCGCGCATCGGCGCCACGTCGAAGCCCAGATCCGCCAAACCGGCCAGCACGCTCGCGCCGACGCCGCCGACGACCAACTGCGGCGCTTCGCCCTGCTTGTAGAAACCGCAGTAAGAAAGCACATTGGCGCTCGCCGCTTCGCCGCCGAGAAAGCCGTAGCGCTCGACCAGCAGCGTTCGCGCACCGCGTCGCCGCGCGCCGACCGCGGCCGCGACGCCGGCGGCGCCGCCGCCGACGACCACCACGTCGTACTTCATCTTTCGGTTGACCGCCATCACCGCCTACTCGATCACGATCTTGGCTTTGCGCACGACGTCAGCCCACTTGAGCGCTTCGCTCTTCATGAATTTGGCCAGCTCCGCAGCGCTGCCGCCACCCGGCTCGGCACCCAGGGCGATCAGCCGATCCTGTACGCTCTTGCTCTTCATCGCCTCATTGGCGGCGGCATTGAGTTTTTCGACGATCGCCGGCGGCGTGCCTTTCGGAACGACCAGCGCGCCCCACGAAAACACGTCGTAATCGGCATAGCCTTGCTCGGCCGCCGTCGGAATGTCGGGCAACAGGCTGCTGCGCTTGCGGCTGGTGACCGCCAGCGCCTTCATGCGGCCCTGCTTGAGGTGACCCGAAGCCGAGACCAGCGTGCTGAACATCACCGAGATCTGCCCGCCCATCGCGTCGCCAAGCGCCGGGCCCTCGCCCTTATACGCGGCGTGGATCATCGTCACGCCCGAACGCTGAGCGAACAGCTCGCCAGCGAAGTGGGCGACGGTGCCGGCGCCGCCCGAGCCGAAGCTGATCGAATCGGGATTGGCTTTGGCCAATTGGGCCAGCTCCTTCATGTTGTTGGCCGGAAAATCACGGCTCGCGCAAACGACGAAAGGCAGCGTCATCATCATCGACACCGGGACGAAGTCGGTTTCCCAGTTGTAGGGGAGCTTGCTGCGAATAGAAGGGTTGATCACCATCGTCGTCGGCGCAATGAACACCGTATACCCGTCGGCCGGCGCCCTCGCCGCCAGATCGGTGGCGATCACCGTTGCCCCGCCGCCACGATTGTCGATGATCATCGGCTGCTTGAGTATCTCGGACATTTTCTCGGTGATCGCCCGAGTCCCGAGATCGACGCCGCCAGCGGCCGCGAACGGAACGATCACGCGGATGGGTTTAGCCGGATAGCTCTGCGCCAGCGCGCTGCCGGCAAAGGCGAATCCGATCAGCGCCGCCATGGCGCGGCCTGCTAGCTTCGACATTTTGATCTCTCCTGATTGGTTATGGTGTGCTGGGCATTGATCACAGAGCCTGTGGACAAGCCAGCCTTTCGTGCGCGCAAACTATGATCCACACAGATAGCTACCGCAAATATTATATTTATATAATCAACATACTTAATAAGTATGCACAGACCACACCGCGGCGCGCCGTCCGGCCGATAACGAATCGTCGGCTTGATTGATGCTAGAATTTCGCTCCTACGCCCACTGACGCGGCCACCGGCCGCCGTCACCGCTTGCCGAACGAATAACGCCACACCCTAATCCCGCTTCCATCAACCTCCGATAGAAAGTCTGAAATGACCGCCATTAAGCAGGAAGACCTGATCCAGAGCGTCGCCGACGCCTTCCAGTACATCAGCTATTACCACCCGCTCGACTTCATCACCGCGCTCGGTGCAGCCTACGAGCGCGAAGAATCGCCGGCGGCCAAGGACGCCATCGCGCAGATCCTGACCAACTCGCGCATGTCGGCCGAAGGCCACCGCCCGATCTGCCAGGACACCGGAATCGGCATGGTCTTCCTCAAGGTCGGCATGGACATCCAGTGGCCCGACGCGACGATGAGTTTGCAGGAGATGATCAACGAAGGCGTTCGCCGCGCCTACACCAACCCGGACAATCCGCTGCGCGCTTCGGTGCTCGCCGACCCGGCCGGCGCCCGCCGGAACACCAAGGACAACACGCCGGCCGTCGTGCATTTCGAGATCGTCCCCGGCAACCATGTCGAGGTGATCTGCGCGGCCAAGGGCGGCGGCTCCGAAGCCAAGGCCAAGTTCGCCATGCTCAACCCGTCCGACGACCTCGTCGACTGGATCCTCAAGACGGTGCCGACGATGGGCGCCGGCTGGTGTCCGCCCGGAATCATCGGTGTCGGCATCGGCGGAACGCCGGAAAAAGCGATGCTGATGGCCAAGGAGTCGATCATGGCGCCGTGCAACATCCACGAACTCAAGGCCAAGGCAAAGACCGGCGCCACGCTCACGCGCGCCGAGGAACTACGCCTCGAACTGCACGAGAAGATCAACGCGCTGGGTATCGGCGCTCAGGGTCTCGGTGGCCTGACCACCGTGCTCGACGTCAAGGTGCTCGACTACCCCTGCCACGCCGCCAACCTGCCGGTCGCGCTGGTTCCCAACTGCGCCGCGACGCGCCACATCCACTTCCACCTCGACGGATCGGGTCCGGCCAAGCTGGTTCCGCCCAGGCTCGAAGACTGGCCGGCGGTAACCTGGACGCCCGACCTCAAGCAGGCGACTCGCGTCGACCTCAACACCCTGACCAAAGCGCAGGTCGCCGCCTGGACGCCGGGCCAGAAGCTGCTCTTGAACGGCAAGATGCTGACCGGCCGCGACGCCGCGCACAAGCGCATCGCCGACATGCTGGCCAAGGGCGAGAAGCTGCCGGTCGACTTCACCAACCGCGTGATCTACTACGTCGGACCGGTCGACCCGGTTCGCGACGAAGTGGTCGGACCGGCGGGCCCGACGACGGCAACGCGAATGGACAAGTTCACGCGAATGATGCTTGAGCAGACCGGGCTCATCTCGATGGTCGGCAAGTCCGAGCGCGGCTCGCTGGCGATCGAGGCGATCAAGGACAACAAGTCGGCCTACATGATGGCCGTCGGCGGCGCCGCTTACCTGGTCGCCAAGGCCATCAAGGCATCGAAAGTCGTCGGTTTTGCCGACCTCGGCATGGAAGCGATCTACGAGTTCGACGTCCAGGACATGCCGGTCACCGTCGCCGTCGATTCGAACGGCACCGCCGTGCACAAGACCGGTCCCAAGCAATGGTGCGAGAAGATCGGCAAGATTCCGGTCTCCTACCTCTTCGACAGCAAGCACTAAGCGCCACAGCCCATAGCGAAGCCGGCCCTGCGCCGGCTTCGTTTTTTTCCGGAGAAGAAAATGACTATTGAACGGCGCGGGACAACCCGCCGCTACTCAGACAGCGTCGCTTTCGGCGACACCGTCCACCTCGTCGAAGTCGCGCAAAATCTCGACGGCGACATCACCGCGCAGACGCGCGAGGTGCTGGCCAGCGTCGAGCAGACCCTAATCAGCGCAGGCAGCGACAAGTCGCGACTGCTGCAGGTCACCATCTATCTTGCCGACATCGCCGAGATCGACGTCATGAACGCGGTGTGGGACAACTGGGTGCCCGAAGGCAGCGCGCCGGCGCGCGCCTGCGTCCAAGCGCGGCTTGCCAATCCCGCCTACCGCATCGAAGTCGTCGTGCTGGCGGCGTGCCAGAACGCACCAGACAACTGACTTAAAACCAAACTGGAAAAAACGGCTGAGCCACGTTTTTAAGGAGGATTAAAAATCGGCCGCCCTCGACGCAAAGCCCCCACCCGTCGGCCATCCACTCGTTCAGGTAACATCCCAGTCGTTGTGCGTCCTGGTACCAGCCGCGGCTCTGCCCTCGCTACTGGCAAAGGACGACTTCGATCTGTTGCTGGGAAAGAAGCGATGCCAGGGGTTGTTGCGGCGATTTGTCGGTAAACAGCGCGTCAATTTCAGTCAGATTACCGAGTTCAACAGAGGCAGATGCGTCGAACTTGGTGTGATCGGCGACGACAAATATCTGTTTTGAGTTGGCCATCATGACCTTCATGACGGCTACTTCATTGACGTCGAACTCAAGCATCGTGCCGTCCGGATCGATCGCGCCAAGGCTCATCACCAGATAGTCTGCTCGAAAACCGCGCAGGAATTCCAGTGCGCTCGGCCCCGTGATTCCGCTATTTTGCGGCCTGAGCGAACCGCCCGGAATCATCACATCAAAGTCGCGGCGTGGATAAAGCAGATTAGCCACACGCAGGCTGGAGGTGATGATTCGTAAATCTTGGCGCACATCAAGCGCCTTGGCAACATACTCGATCGTTGACCCGGCCGTCAGGAATACCGTGCTGCGATCAGGAATATGCTCTGCGACGGCGCGCGCCATGCGTCGCTTTTCGTCGATCTGCGACACTTCGCGCTTTTCCAGATCGCGATTGATGACGCTCGATGCCTGGCCGGCGCCACCGTGGTAGCGCGAGAGAATGCCATCTTCGCTCAGTTTCTTGATGTCACGACGAATGGTCTGGGTGGACACCTCAAGCAATGATGCCAGCTGATCAATTCGCATGTAGCCGTGAGTGCTGATCAGCGACAGCAATTGGTCGTAGCGCGGGTTTCCGGTAACCACCGCAGGTGCCGTAAGGGGAGTGTCTATCGTCATGATCTGTAAAAATATATCTGGCGCGGCATGGTCGTCACAGAGGGTAGATAGTACTGTATCTCGCTTGCCACGAGTAGCGCCAGCCGGTCGCCTTCAGCACCGCGTTTCGGCAACCAACTCGAGCAGTTGGCTGCCGCCGCGCAGCGGTCGTGACGACGGGCACAGAACAAGTCGTCCGGCACGGCATCGGCGCCCTGAGCCGAGAAGAACTCACTTCATTTTGATAACCACGTCGTTTTCATCGTCGATGCTCTTTTTCGACGCAGCAATGTACTTTTCGATCGCAGCGAGGAAGTCCTTGCCCTCTTCCTTGTACTCATTGAGGTACCAGTCGCGGATCGGCTTGGCCAACGCCTGGAACTTGGCGGCTTCGGCAGCCGTCGGGATATAGACCTTGCCGCCCGACTTACGGAAGTCCTCGTAGGCCTTGAGTTCTTTCCAGGGTTGAACGCCGTAGGTGACGTTGGCGAACAGACGGGCGCCGTCGAGAACAATCTTCTTTTCACTGACCGAGAGCTTCCGGAATTTTTCGTTGCCGATGAACCACATATTGATCATGTAGGCGTTGCGATCAAGCGTCAGGTACTTCATCGATTCGTTGAGCTTGGCCGACGTCACATCGCTGATCGAATTGAGCGAACCTTCGATGACCCCGGTCGTCGCTGCGGTATAGACTTCGGACCAGGGCAAGGGGGTCGGCGAAGCACCCATATTGCGCACCAGCGTCTGCTGGATTGGCGATTCGATGGTACGGATTTTCAACCCCTTCATGTCCTCGGGCGACTTGATCTGCTTCGACTTGGTCAGAATGCCGCGCCAGCCGCCGGTCTGCCCGATCGACATGAGCATGATTTTGCTCTGCGTGGCCTTCATCACCCGCGCCCGGATGTCCTGCTCCAGAGGGCCTTGCAATACTTGCTGAACCACGCGGTCAGAGGTGAACATGTAGGGAATATCAAGCGCCTGGATCGGCTTGTAGATGACCGAAGCGCCACCCGCCGTGCCGTTGTAGATATCGACGACACCAGCCTTCATCGACTCGAAGCATTCGGCGGCAGAGCCGCACAGCTGCGCGCCAGGAAACAGCTTGACCGTGATGCTGCCGTTTGAAACCGTTTCGACGTAATTCTTGAAAACCTGCGCACCGTCGTAGTCTTCGTCGGCAAGACCGGCGAGGATGGCGAGGTTGAGTTCGGTCACCGCCTGCGCCGGCGCCGCCAGACCTGCGGCGAGCGCGACGGCGACGAGCGTCGATTTGGCGAAACGGGACAGCTTGCTTTGAGTTTTCATGCACATCTCCTCTTTGTATATTTGAACGCAGCGAAAATAAAACACATCTGCCAGCAACGACGACTCAATTGACGTAGCCCATCATGCGCGGCAACCACAAGCAGGTTTCGGGAACAAAGGTGATGAAGAAAAGGACGCCGAGCTCGGCGAGGAACAGCGGCATCATCTCCTTGGCGATCAGCTCAACCTTCTCGCGGCTGACCCCCGAGACAACGAAGAGCACCAACCCCATCGGCGGCGTAATCAGTCCGATGATCATGTTGATGCTCATAACCAAACCGAAGTGCACCGGATGGACGCCCAGGCCGATCATCACCGGCGCCAGGATCGGCGCCAGCATCAAGATCGCCGGACCGGCGTCGACCAGGCAACCGACGCCGAGCAGCAACAGGTTGACGATGAAGAACATCATGTAGACGTTGTCGGTCAGCGCCAGCACCAGTTGCGTCACCATCTGCGGCGTCCCCTTGAGGCTGATCACCGAGGCGAACGCCACCGCCGCGCCGACCAGCATCAGGATGACCGCCGAGCTAAGCGCCGTCTTCGAGAAGATGCGCGGCAACGCGCTGATCTTGATCTCCTTGGTATAGAAGACGCCGAGCAGCATCGAATAGAACGCCGCGATCGCCGCCGCCTCGGTCGGCGTGAAGAAGCCGCCGACGATTCCGCCGATCAGGATCACCGGCGTCATCAGAGGCAGGAAGGCGCGCTTGCCGGTGCGCGCGATCTCCTTGAGCGACGGCTTGAGTCCGGAAACCGGGAGGTTCTGCCCGGGCGCGCGCAGCGCGATGGTCGTCATCAACGCGCCGGCGATCAGCAGGCCGGGGATGATGCCGCCGGCGAACATCGCGGCGATCGACTCATTCATGATGAACGCGTAAAGAATGAACAGTCCGCTCGGCGGTATGATCGAAACGATGACCGCCGACGCGGCGATGACCGCCGACGCGTAGCGGTTCGTATAGCCCTGCTCGCGCATCGCGGGGATCAGTAGCGAACCGAGCGCCGAAGCGTCGGCCACCGCCGAACCGCAGCCGCCGGCGAGCATCACCGACGAGCAGACTGCGACGTGCGCCATGCCGCCGCGCAGGTGGCCGACGAAGGAGTTGGCGAAGTCCGCCATGCGCCGCGTCACGCCGCCGGCCGTCATCATCTCGCCGGCCAGGATGAAGAACGGCAGCGCCATCAGCGGAAAGCTGTCGATTCCGGAATAGAGGCGCTGCATCAGCAGGTTGAGAAATACCTCCTTGCCTTCGATCACCAGCGAGATCCCGGGAGCGGCGAGCATCAGGTAGAACATCGGGGCGCCGAGCAACAGCAGCCCAAGGAATAGCCAAAGGAATAGAAGAGCCATGGTCTTTATATCCTCACGGGGCCTCAGTCGGCGCGCGCGACGAATTCGTGCGCTGGTGCTGGTACGTGTACGTCGAACAGATTGGCCAACAAGCGCAGCGCGTTCTCGACCGCACACAGGAAGGTGATCGCGAAACACGCCGGAACGACCAGATAGACGTAACCCATCGTGATCTGCAGCGCCTGGCTCGACGTTCCCATTCCGCGATCGACCATCGCCAGCGACAGCTTGAAGCAGACGACGAGAACGACGATCGCCAGCAGTTCGAGCGCCAGCTTGAGCAGCTTGCCGGCAAGCGTATCCGCCCACGGCGAGACGGCAAACTCGACGGCGATGTTCATCCCCTTCTTGTGGCCGGTCGGAAAGTAGAGAAAGGTCATCCAGACCATCAGGTCGCGCGCCACCTCCTCGGTCCACTCGAAGCTGTAGTTGAAGCCGTAGCGCATGACGACGTGCACTGAGACAATTGCCGTCATGACCGTCAGCGCCAGCGTCGCCAGTTTTCCCGCGATCGAGGTGGTCAAGGTGTTGAAGCGATCAAGTGCGATTACAAGCATCTGAAGCATCGTCCCCCTCCTTTTTCGTCGAAGGCGTTGTTCCAAAGCCGTTTTTCATGTCGATTTTTCCTGGTTGAAATTCGTTATTTCGCGAGGCTTTTTCAGGCCAGTTCGATCAGTTCAAGATCGAGATAGCGCGCGATCTGCCGCAGAACCGGGCGATGATCGCCATAGGCCAGCGAGCAGTGATGTTCCATTCCAGCGTCGAGCAGGCGCTGGCGGAAAATATCGGCATTGACGTCAAGGCGCGCGACGCCCGAGGTTCCCGAATAGGCCAGGGGCGCCTTGAGCATGTCGCCACCGGCGAGCATCATGCGCAGCTTGCCCTCGCCCTGCGTGATGCGGCATAGCGTGATACGCCCTGGCTTGAGCGCGAATTGCGAGAGCAGCGGCAACTTGCGGTTCGAATGGATGGTTGCCGTCGGCTGAACGTCAGGGTCGGCCATTTCAATCGGCGCCTGACCGCAGTGCCAGAACACCATCGTGTCGGAAGCCGGGTCGATATCGACCAAGTCGGTATTGAACACGCCCTGATCTGACGACCATTGGAGCACCAACGAGGAAATGACGCCGAACATGTCGGCTTCGCAACCGCCTGGACGGCGATCCTCGTTCAGCAGCGCAATCGCGCCGCAGGCGGCGCAACCATACTGGGTAAAAAATTCCGGCCAGCAGCGCACGGCGATGCCGTCGAAACCTTCGTTTTCTGCGCGCGAACGCAAGGCCGCGTAGACTTTGAGCGTTTTGCGCGTGGCGTCCTGATCCATCTCACCCAAATTCGGAAAATCCGTGGCGCGACGCGCATAGGGTTCATCGGCGACAGAATCGGGCAACCACTTGACGCTCTCGATGAAATCGCTGACCGGCGTCGCCTCGGCCTGAATGCCGAAGCGTGACTTGAGCAACTGAACGTCGTAATTGCAGGCATCGAATCCCACAGGGTGTTCGCCGACGACCAGGATTTTCGACCCAGCGAGCCGCTGCACAACCGCCGCGGCACGCGCCAGTTCTTCGATCTTGCTCAGGCTATCGACACTATCGGGCGCGCCATGAACGTTATCCAGCGTTTTCTGCATGCGACTCAGCGTATGACTGGCAAGATTGACTCCGCAGAACGAGTTGAGACGCAGACGGCCGCCGGTACGCGCTTCGGGAAAGGTCCACAGCACCAGAGGAACATCGAGTGATTTGGCGATTTCAGCGCAGACCAACGAGTCGGTGAAGGTGACCTGGAGCAGCAGCAGCATGTCGATGCCTGCTGAGTTGGCGGCATTGAATGCTGCAAGCGCCGGATCGCTCTCGAAATGCAGCGCTTTTTCTCCAACGATTTCGACCGGCAAAGTGGCCAGGCTGGCCCATACTTTGTCGAATATTTCATTGGCGTAGTCGACATCGAAGGTCGGACGGCCGACGGCGACAACGCCTATCCTGGGTTTTAACTGGGTCATTAAAAATTTCCTCGCAATGAAAAAAAATTTCGCCTGTTCGCGCCGCTTACCTGAAAAACAAGTTTTTCACGAACAGAAAGCTGCCGATACAGAACAGGAAGGAATGAACGATCCCGTGGTAATTGATCTTGTGGATCTTGAGCAGATCCCAGGCTTTCATTCCACCAAACAAACCAACAAGAAAGCTCGGGATTCCCCAGCCAAAGAGCGAAAACACCTGTGGCGTGAGCAACTCCTTGTTCCAGAAACCGATGATTGCTCCGATCATCTGCAGCATGAAGAAAAACAGCAAGCTCGCCTTGACCTGATCGGCGCTCCACGGCTGCATCGATGAGTAAGCGATGACCGGAGGACCAGGCTCTCCGACACTAGCGCCCAGCGTTCCTGAACAGAATCCGGCCAGCGCCGAGAGCGGGTCGGAGGCCTTGCCGCCGTGCGCCGCAGGCTTCTTGTACATGGAGTGTAACGACGAGGCGATCAGGACCCCCCCCATCGCCACCAAAATCCATTTGGCCGGCATGAGTTTGAGCAGATTGGCACCCAGCCAGGATCCGGGAAGCGAGCCGACGACCATGATTAGTGCCGTACGCCACTGCACATGCCGCCTCATCTTGATGACTAGGGGAAAGGTGATCATCCAGCCGAACAGTCCGGCCACTGGCACCGCGACCTTGACGTCGAGCATCAATGACAGTAGCGGCACCGAGACCAGCGCCAGGCCGAAGCCGGTCAGCCCCTGGACGAACGTTCCCAGCAAAATCACCGCTGCCACCCATATCACTTCCATCAATCGCCACCTCTTATCAACTACAGCGTCTCTTCGCTCAGCGCGCCGTTGTCCGCGGCTTGAGCCCCGACGTTTCGCGCAAGTGCTCAAGAATGGAAGTCCAGTCCTGCTTGCCACGGCCGTCAGCACGCGCCTGGTTGTAGGTTTCACGCGCTGCCGCCCCCATCGCCAAGGTAGTGTGCAGACGATTGGCCACATCCAGCGCCAGTCCGATGTCCTTGTGGGCATGGTCGACCATGAAGGCTGGCGAGAGGTCGCCCTTGAGCACCTTGTTGGGCCAGGTAGTGGTGAAGTGCCCCTTGTTTGCCGGGGTCCCCTTCATCACGGTCAATGCCACATCGAAATCGAGGCCAAGCGCTTCGCATAGCGTGGTGGTTTCGGCCGAGAGCGCATTCAGTGCAATGCTCATGTAGTTGTTAACAATCTTGACGCGAATCCCCATTCCCGGCCCGCCGGTGTTCACCAGTTCATTGCCCATCAGCATCAGCACCGGCCTCGCGCGCTCAAGCTGAGCTTCGCTGCCGCCCGCAAGCAGTAGTAATGATCCGGTGGCCGCCTGATCGGACGTTCTTCCAACCGGCACATCCATCATCTGGAAGCCGAGTTTTGCCATCTGCGCGACAAGCTGATCGGAATGCAAGGGGTGAATCGTCGACATATCGATGACCAGAGCATCCTGGCCAAGGGTATTCACCGCACCGTTTTCACCCAGCAGAACGTCGTGAACCAGTTCACCGTTCGGCAGCATGGTGATCAGGAACTCGGCGCCGCTTGCCGCTTCCGCCGGCGTTTTGCAACCTTTGGCACCGGCTTTGACCAGCGTGTCGACGGCTAATTGATTGACGTCAAAAACCTGCAGGGCGTGGCCGCCCTTCAACAGATTAAGGGACATCGGCTGTCCCATTTGCCCAAGACCGATAAACGCGATGACAGCCATAACTTCTCCTTGTTTGACTTTATTTCCAGCTCGTCAATGAGCATAAATGATCACTGATGTTGTTTTTCGAAACCTTATACCCTGTTACACAAAATATCAACAATTAAAACACAGCTCTTGTTGTGTTTTTTTGTTGTAGCCCACATCGGACTTGAGATTGAATCTGGCGATCTTCGCACGCTGTCAACCAGTCTCAGAAGCGGTCACAATCTGAAAAATGCAATGTGAATTGTTTAGTATTTCAATATAAACAGCATGTTGGAACAACAACCCGGCCATATCAAGTATCCCGACAAAGAACAACAAGGCGGAGCCAAAACAATCGCCAACGCGAGAATCAACACGATCTCTTCGAGAAAGTCAGCACAAGAGCCGTGTCTTATTTTGTTGTGCTTATGTCGTATCATGGTTTTTATGTCAATAAATTTGTTGTATTTGTAAAATCATGTCGTAAAATGATCACACACCTTACTTGTCACCTGCGTGAGCGCACTTTCACGATGGCTCGCGCTTCAATTCTGCGGAGCAAAAGACAGGCTTGCCGGGACGGACGCCAGAAGCTCAGGGCACTGCCCCACCCATTTAATCGACACGAACAGGAGTTCTGAATATGAAATACTTCCTCGATAGCGCAAAACTTGACGAAATTGATTTCGCCTACAACACGTTCGGCATTGATGGCGTCACCACCAACCCACGCCACATTCAACTGAGCGGCAAGCCGTTCAAGGTGGTATTGAAGGACATCGCGGCGTGGATCAAGGAGCATGGCCTTGACGGCTATGAGAAATTTCCGGTTTCCGTTGAAATCAATCCACACCTTGAAAAGGCCGACGAGATGATTTCTGAAGCGCGCGTCATTTCCGCGCTGAGCACGAATTTCGTCATCAAACTCCCATGCACCGAACAAGGCCTCACCGCGTCTCGCAAGCTTGAGAAACAAGGCATCCGCACCAACGTGACTCTGGTTTTTTCGCCGTCGCAAGCCCTGCCGGTTGCCAAGAACGGCGCGCTTTTCGTTTCACCCTTCGTTGGCTGGAAGGAAGACCACGGCGACGACTGCACGCAATACATCAGCGATATCATCTCGATCTACCGCACCTACGGCTTCAAGACCGAGATCATCGTCGCCGCGCTGCGCAGCAGCAAGCAGATCGTCGACGCGGCACGCCTTGGCGCCGACATCGTGACCTGTGGTCTAGCCGTCTATCAGGGCGGTTTCGAGCACCCTTACACCAAGAAGGGGCTTGAAATTTTCCAGAACGCATGGGACAACACAGTCACCGAGTAAAACGGCGGCACCACGCAACGGGGGCGGCAACGGAATATTCCGCCGCTGACCGTTGACGTGCCTTGTCATTCAGGGAACACAAGGACATTTATGGAAAAGCTACGCGCACTCAATCCGCATCTTCCGATGCATCACGTTTCCGCCAGCCGCTTCGCAAACTACGGACGCGTTCTCGACGCTTACGACTTCAGCCTCTGGCTCAGCTATCTCGATACGCAGACCGTCGTTCCGCCACAAGGGAATATTTACCTTCCTGCAGATCCCGGACTGGAAGCGTTGCCACCGTTTACCGAAGTACGCGATACGCTTTTTGCCGGAATAGCAATCCAGGCCGGATACTGCAACGGCAACAGCAGTCTCCTCAACGGCCTTGAGTACCACAAATCGATTGAAGTGATCGTCGCGCAAACCGATCTCGTGTTGCAGTTGGCCGATTACGGCGACATGGTCAATTTCACGCTCGATGTGGCCCACATCGAGGCCTTCTTTGTTCCGGCAGGTACGGCGCTTGAACTCAAGCCGACGGCGCTCCACCTCGCGCCAAACAAGCTCAGCGATGCCGGCTTCAAGGCCGCCATCGTACTACCCCAGGGGACCAACACCGACCTGCCGGCCGAGGCAAAAATCCAGAAGAACGACCCCGAATCGCGTCTGCTGTTCAAAAAAGGGAAATGGATGCTGGCCCACCCGGAGAATCCGGTGCCTATCGCCAAAGGCGCTGTCGCGGCGCTCATCGGCCCCAATCTACAAGTGCACTACAAGTAATCTTCATCGGAAAGCCACGCCGGGGTGAGCGCTGAGCTGACCGGCGCTCCCTGCCCTAATCGTACGACGCGACAAACGTACTGTTCGGCCGCAGATTTCAACGCATTCGGAGGTCTTATGGTTTTCCTGGGAACGAAAGACAATTTCAGCGCATGCCTGAACGACATCGTGCTGATCAGACACGCCAATGACGAACCAGCTTTTTTTGCCGGAACAGGACAAGGCGAAAGCAATCTCTATCGCGGCAATTTCAAGGTTCTTGACCGGAAAATCGAGCGTTTTCCGCTTGAAGTCATTGCACTTGACGAACACGCCAAACAAACCGTCATCACACTGAAAAGGCAGCAGGCCTCAAGCGCAGAGGCCGTCATTACCTTCAACCGGACAAACAATGAGATCCGTGTCCAGTTGCTCAACGGCGAACTCAACAGGTTCTGGTTGCGTCTGCAGAACGAAACCGGCGAGCACCTGTGGGGTGGCGGCGAACAGTTCTCGCATTTCAACCTAGCCGGACGGCGCTTTCCCATGTGGGTTCAGGAGCCTGGCGTCGGTCGCGACATGACAACCCGCATGACCTTGATTGCCGAGAAGGAAGGTCAAGCCGGCGCGCATGAGGCCGCGACCTACTATCCCCAGCCCACCTTCATTTCAAGCCGGCATTACGCCTTGCATGTTGACTCATCGGCCTATTCGGTACTGGATTTCACGTCGCCGGTTTTCCACGAAATCGAGGTATGGGACTCCGACTTCAAGCTCCAGCTCTATACCGGCGATAGCCTGGAGAGTCTGGTCAAACAACTAGCCAGGCGTTTCGGCCATTCCGGCCACATCCCGGAATGGGTCTATAACGGCGCAATCCTTGGGCTCAAGCGCGGCGCGCAGCGCAACTTCGAAATTCTTGACCAGGCCTTGAACGCAGGTGTTCTGGTTTCCGGAATGTGGTGCGAGGACTGGTGCGGCCTCCGCCAGACCTCGTTCGGAGCACGCCTCTTCTGGGACTGGCAGTGGAACGAAAAGCGCTATCCGGATCTACCGCAACGAATCAAGGATCTGAAGGAAAAGGGAATCCGTTTCCTGGTTTATAACAATCCCAATCTCTGTTCGGACGGCCCACTGTTCAAGGAAGCTGCAGAAAAAGGGCTGCTCACGAAAAATCCCAACGGTTCGCTGTGCACGATTGATTTCGGCGAATTCGATTGCGGTTTTGTCGACTTCACGAGCGAAGCCGGCCGCCACTGGTACAAGGACAGGATCATCAAGCAAAGCATGCTGGATCTGGGGGTCTCAGGCTGGATGGCCGATTTCGGCGAGTATCAGCCGACCGACATGCAGGTCGCGTCCGGAGAGGATGGCTGGAAAGTTCACAACAAATGGCCTGAACTCTGGGCGAGGGTCAACGCTGAAGCCATCGCCGAAGCCGGGCTGACCGACGACATCCTGTTTTTCATGCGAGCTGGTTACACCGGATCGCAAAAATACTGCAAGCTGATGTGGGCCGGTGATCAACTGGTCGATTTCTCGCGACATGACGGTCTTGAAACCGCCGTCTGCGCGGCGTTGTCTTCCGGGCTGGTGGGCAACGCGGTCAGCCATAGTGATGTCGGCGGCTATACCACGCTCTACGGCAACGTTCGCAGCGAAGAGGTTTTCATGCGCTGGGCGGAAATGAATGCCTTCTCGCCGGTGATGAGAACGCACGAAAGCAACCGCCCGGACGAGTCGTTCCAGTTCTATCAATCAGCAAGGGCGCTCAGCCACTTTGCCAGGATGACCCGGTTCTACAAGACGCTCACCCCCTACCTCCGGTCGCTTTCCGCAGAGGCTGTTGAAACCGGAATGCCGATTCAGCGCCCGCTCGCGATGCATTTCGAGAACGACAGGAATACCTGGGCAATCCATGACCAGTACATGTACGGCAGGGATCTTCTTGTCGCGCCGGTACACAAGTCCGCAGTCAAGCAATGGCGCGCCTATCTTCCGGCTGGGGAAACATGGGTTCATCTATGGAGCCGCAAGGAGTACGAAGGCGGACAGACGGTTCTGGTCGATGCTCCGTTTGAACAGATCCCGGTCTTTTTCAGAAAAAGCAGTCCGTGGGAGTCGCTTTTCCTCCAACTCCAGGCTCTCTAGCCGGCCGCTGGAGGCAGCCCTTGAGTGTCACCGATCAGGAATGGGCTGCCCAGGTGCTGGGCTTGCTGGCGTTCGCGATTTCGCTGATGGGTTACACCTCAACCAGCGATCGCCAGCTGAAGATCATGATGACGACGGGAACGCTGTTGCTTGCACTTCACTTCGTGCTCTTCGGCGCTTGGCTTGCGGCAATCAGCCTGGCCATGAACACCGCGCGGACGTGGCTGTCAATTTACCGCAAGGGCTGGCGCTGGCTGCTCATCGTCGCGGTCGTTCAGCTTGTTGCCAGCATCCCACTGATGATTACGGCGCGCGATCTTTTCCCCGTAGTGGGCAGCCTCATCGGAAGCTATGGATTACTCTGCCTGGCCGGATTCAAGCTGCGCGCGGCGATGCTGGTAACCACCTGCTGCTGGCTGGCCAATAATTTGTTATGGGGTTCCGTCGGCGCGGTCCTGCTCGACTGCCTCAATGCCAGCGCCCATCTGTACGCCATGTTCCGGATTCATCGCGCAATGGCGTCAGCACTGGCCAACGGAGATCGCACGAAGGGTTGCTGACCTCACCGGCTTCGTTGACCAGGAGACCGCCACAGCATTGCTGGCAAGCTTGCGGGGAAAGTACCCAAGACAGCGCCAAAGCGACTTTCCCAGCCCAGATTTGAGCGCACAGCAGACGCAAACAAGGCCTTTCCCTGGCCATCATTGCGAGTTCCTGTAAAATGGCCGCCCTCCCTCCCAAGCGCCATTGCCGACAATGAACCCCAAGCCCAAGCTGCGCTCGCCGCTCGATCGCGCGCGTCAGGTGATCCTCTTCGAGGTCGGCGGACTGATCCTGATCACGCCGCCGTTCGCCTGGGCGAGCGGCGTCCCGGCTGGCGATTCGATCGGGCTGCTGGCGCTCATTGCGCTGATCGCCGCGCTGTGGAACGCCGCCTACACGACGTCTTTCGACTGGCTCGAGGGGCGCTGGAGCGGTCGCACCGCCGACCAGCGAACAACGCCATGGCGAGTCATTCACGCCGCCGGTTTCGAAGCCGGGCTGCTGCTCATCAGCCTGCCGATCGTCATGGCGTGGACGTCAATGAGCTGGCTTGACGCGCTTGCCGCCGACGCTGCTCTGGCGGTCGCCTACGTCGCCTACGCCTACGTCTTCAACCTCGGCTACGATCGCGTCTTCCCGATCGCCAGCCAGTGCTGACGCCAATGTCTGCGCCGGGCCTTGACCGAATGAGCGAACGCATCGGTGTTTTCGACAGCGGGCTCGGCGGCCTCTCGGTGCTCTCGTCGATCGCGCGATCGCTGCCGGGCGCCGATCTCATTTACTTCGCCGACACCGCGCACGTTCCCTACGGCAACAAAAGCGATGCTTTCATCCGCGACCGTGTGCTCAGGATCGGCCGCCAGCTCGTCGAGCACGGCTGCACGATGATCGTCGTCGCCTGCAACACGGCGACCGCCGCTGCCGTTTCGGCGCTGCGCGAAAGCCTGCCCGGCGTCCCGGTGGTCGGCGTCGAACCGGGAATCAAGCCGGCCGCCAGCGCGTCGAAAAGCGGCCGCATCGCGGTGCTGACGACCACCTCGACGGCGCGCAGCGAGCGGCTCGCGCGCCTGATCCGGCGGCACGCCGCAGCGGTTGCGGTCGACGTCCTGCCCTGCCCCGGCTGGGCAACGCGCGTCGAAACGCTGCAGCTTGACGACGCAGGCTTTGCCGAGGACGTTCGCCAGCATCTGGCGCCGACGCTGGCCGCCGGCGCCGACCGCATCGTTCTGGGCTGCACCCACTACGCATTCCTCACGCCGGTGCTCGAACCGATCGTCGCCGGCCGCGCGCAGCTGGTCGACGTCGCCGACGCCGTCGCGCGCCAGTGCCAACGCCTGAGCAGCGCGCCCAGCACTGACGGTCAAGGCCGGCTGACGCTGCTCGCCAGCGCCGCCCCCGTGCGCTTGCAGGCGGCGCTCGCCGCGCTCGGTCTAACGCGGCTGGCCGCGCAACTCGCCGCTCCGGCGCGCCTGGCGGCGGTCTAGACATGACGCAGAGCGTAGCCATCATCGGCGGCGGACCGGCCGGGCTGATGGCCGCCGAGGTCTTGAGCCGCAGCGCTGCAATCCAGGTCGAGGTCTTCGACGCCATGCCGTCGCTCGGCCGCAAGTTTCTGATGGCCGGCAAGGGCGGCATGAACATCACCCACTCGGAAGAAGCCAGCGCCTTCCGCGCACGCTACGGCACGCGCCAAGCGTGCATCGCGCCGCTGCTCGACGACTTCGGGCCGAACCAGCTACGCGAATGGATGGACGGCCTCGGTATCTCGACTTTCGTCGGCAGTTCGGGGCGTGTCTTTCCGACCGGGATGAAGGCCGCGCCGCTGCTGCGCGCCTGGCTGCACCGGCTGCGCCAGGCCGGCGTTCGCTTTCACGTGCGGCAGCGCTGGTGCGGCGTCGAAAGCTCGGCCGACGGCCGCTGGTCACTGCGCTTTTCGACGCTGGCCGGCGAACAAACGCTCGCCGTCGACGCCGTGGTGCTGGCGCTCGGCGGCGGCAGTTGGGCCAAGCTCGGCTCGGACGGACGCTGGGTGGCGCTACTCGAAAACACCGGCGTTTCGGTCGCGCCGCTACGCCCGGCCAACTGCGGCTTCGACGCGAAGTGGAGCGAACATCTCAAAAGCCGTTTTGCCGGAGCGCCGGTCAAGTCGGTGGTCGCTTCATTCACCGATGGCAACGGCAAGCAACATCGGCGGCCGGGCGAGTTCGTGATCACCGGAAACGGCGTCGAGGGCGGCCTGATCTACGCGCTCGCCGCGCCGCTGCGCGATGCCATCGAACAGAGCGGCAGCGCCACGCTGACGATCGACCTGCTGCCCGGCCACCCGCTGGCCCGAGTGCTCGCCGAGGTCGCGCATCCGCGCGGCTCGCGTTCGCTCGCCAGCCACCTGCAGAGCCGGCTGGGCTTGAAGGGCGTCAAGAGCGCGCTGCTGCACGAATGCCTCGCGCGCGACGATTTTCTCGACGCCAGCAAGCTGGCGACGGCGATCAAATCCTTGCCGCTACGCCTCGCCGCACCGCGCCCGCTCGACGAGGCGATCAGCAGCGCCGGCGGCGTGCTGTTCGAGGCGCTCGACGAGAAGCTGATGATCCGCCAGTTGCCCGGCGTCTTCTGCGCCGGCGAAATGCTCGACTGGGAGGCGCCGACCGGCGGTTATCTGCTCACCGCCTGTCTGTCGACCGGCCACGCTGCCGGCCGAGGCGCCTCGGCCTGGCTCGCCCGGTTTGCCGCGCGTGCTAAGCTTGACCGATGACGCGACCAAACGACATGAACAAAGCCACGCCCTGTGACTATGCGGCCTGGATTCTGGCCGTCGCGAGCATCCTGTTCGTTCTCTATATTCCGCTGCTGCCAGCGCTGATCGCCGGCCTGCTGGTCTATGAGCTGGTTCATGTCATCACCCCGCTCTTCGCGCGCCGCCTGTCGACGCGACGCGCCAAGGCAGTGGCCATCGCACTGGTGGCCTTGCTGGTGATCGGCACGGTCAGCGCGGTCGGCTTCGGCCTGATCGTCTTCATGCGCAGCGAAGGCGGCAGCCTGCCGGCGCTGCTCGCCAAGATGGCCGACGTTCTCGACGCCTCGCGCACGACGCTGCCGCAATGGCTGGCCGACTATCTGCCGAACAGTAGCCAGGGCATCAGCGATACCGTGAGCCGCTGGCTGCGCGGACACGCCGTCCAACTGCAGTCGATCGGAACAAAAACCGGACATTCGCTGGCGCACGTACTGATCGGCATGATCATCGGCGCCATGGTGTCGCTACGCGAAGCTTTTGCCGACGGCAGCAATGCGCCGCTCGCCCGCGCGCTCGCCGAACGCATCTTCAGGATGGGCGAGGCTTTTCGCCGCGTCGTTTTCGCGCAGATTCGAATTTCGGCGCTCAACACCGCGTTCACCACGATCTACCTGGCCATCGCGCTGCCGCTACTCGACATCCATATGCCGCTGACCAAGACGATGATTGCCGCGACCTTCATCGCCGGCCTGCTGCCGGTGGTCGGCAACCTGATCTCAAACTCGGTCATCGTCGTCATCAGCATGGCCGTCTCGCCGCAACTGGCGATATCGTCGCTGTGTTACCTGGTGTTCATCCACAAACTCGAATATCTGCTCAACGCACGCATCGTCGGCACCCAGATCAACGCGCGCGCCTGGGAACTGCTGACCGCCATGCTGGTGATGGAAAGCGCCTTCGGCCTGCCCGGGCTAATCGCCGCCCCGATCTGCTACGCCTGGCTCAAGGACGAGCTTTGCGCACGCGGGCTCATCTGATGCAGATCTGGGTCGACGCCGACGCCTGCCCCAAGGTGATCAAGGAGATTCTCTTCCGCGCAGCGACGCGCAGCAAAATCCCGCTGACGCTGATCGCCAACCAGATGTTGAGCACTCCGCCGTCGCCTTTCATCCGTAGCGTCCAGGTGCCTGCCGGCTTCGACGTCGCCGACAACGAGATCGTCAAGCGGCTTTCCGCCGGCGACTTGGTGATCAGCAGCGACCTGCCGCTCGCCGCGCAGGTCATCGAAAAAGGCGGCCACGTCCTGAGCCACCGCGGCGAGTGGTATTCGGCGGCAAACATCGGCGCGCTGCTCAATATGCGTGACTTCATGGAGACCCTGCGCGCCAGCGGCGTCCAGACCGGCGGCCCGCCACCGATGAGCCACAGCGAGCGGCAAGCCTTTGCCGCGCACCTCGATCGCTTTCTGGCCAGCCACCCGGCACCCGGCCGCTAGCCCGATTACTCCCATCGCCGTCGATCATCGACCAGCCCTGCCCGGCAGGCTTGGCGCGTGAAGTCATCGAGGGCATCGGCCAGCCGAGTTCGGCCACAGGACCGGCCTAGCGCAATACAATTGCCATGTGTCGCATGGGGGTCGATGGAGTGAGTTCAATATTGCTGAAAGCGGTTGTGTTTGTTTGACTGAGGAATAGGGCTTTTCACATGAAAGTTGATGCGCGTAATTCCGCAGATTCGTGCGATCCTGGGCATTGCCCTGAACGGCACGTCTTCAGTGCTTTATGGAACGGTGGCTGAACTGGAGCCCGTTTCAAGACGTGCCCGCGCTTTTGGTGTCTTTTATACGCTCACCATCGGTGCGGGCGCTTCATCGCCCGTACTCTACGGCCTGCTTGGGGATAGGCTCGGCGTGTCGCTAACGTTCAATATCATCGCATCGGTTGTTTTGCTCGTGCTGCCATTAACACTGGGTCTGCGTTCCGCCTTGAAAGCACGTTGAGAATGTGAATCTTGTGCGCAATCAGAAGGATCTGAAGGAGTCGAAAACTAGGTGACAACAGGCGCCTCCAGAAAGCGGAGTTTCACTGACTGCTATTCGGCGAGAAATCCGAAGAGACGAAGGTCGCTTCGCGCCCCCTATGTGCACATCCCAACTATGCTCAGGATGGAAGCGTAAAGGCTGGCTGATTCAATTTTCGAGGCAATCACTTCGAGAGCATCGGTCATACTGAACGTCGGGGCGTTTCTCAAGCCACTTGAGCAGAACCGAGTAAAGCACCTCAGGATTGAATGGTTTCGCAATGAAATCGTCCATTCCTGCTTCCTGACAACGCACTCGATCTTCGGCAAAAGCGTTGGCGGTCATGGCTAGGATCGGGGTTCGGCAATGGGCAGGCAATTCACGAATCCGCCGAGTCGCTTTAATGCCATCCAGGTTTGGCATCTGCATGTCCATCAGGATCGCGGCATAGGGCGTCTCTCTCGATTTGCCGATAGCATAAACGCCGTCCTCTGCTGTATCGACAAGCAAGCCGACGTCTTCAAGCATGTACTTGGCCACCTCAAGGTTTATCGGCTCGTCATCGACAATAAGTATGCGACGACCTTGGTGGTGTTGTCGGATAATTCCCTCGGCTTCGGTAATTGCCAAAGGCACCGAGGCATCCTGGCCTACACTTTTCTTCAGGCGGGCCGTGAACCAGAAAGTACTGCCGACGCCAAGCGTACTCTCCACGCCGGCCTCTCCCCCCATCAGTTCCGCAAGCCTTCGGGTGATTGCCAGCCCGAGTCCGGTCCCGCCGTACTGACGAGTGGTTGAATTGTCCGCCTGTTCAAAGGCAGTAAACAGCCGGGACAATGTTTCGTGGGCGATACCAATTCCGGCATCCTGGACCTCGAAGCGAATCAGTATCGACTCGGTGTTTTCTTCCTGATTAATCGTGCGTAGTGTGATCGTTCCGGTTTCGGAGAACTTGATGGCATTCGTGACATAGTTGAGCAGCGCCTGCTGTATCCGTGTTGGATCACCCAAAAGAGGATGAGGGAAGTATTCTGTCTCGACCCGCAACTGGAGACCTTTGGCCTGAGCACGGGGACTCACTATTGAATTGACGTTTGCCAGCAGACTATTGATGGCGACCCGAGCTTCGTCCAAGCTTACCTTTCCGGCTTCGATCTTGGAGAGATCAAGAATGTCGTTGATGGTACTGAGCAGGTGTTCGGCTGCCGTGTCGATTTTGTTGAGGCGGTCGGTCTGAATCGGGGCGATGACGCTTCGTCGTAAAATGTGCGTCATGCCGATGATGCCATTCAACGGGGTACGGATTTCGTGGCTCATATTGGCCAGGAAGGCGCTCTTGGCTCGATTAGCGGCCTCGGCCGCGTCCCTCGCTTCGGCTAATTCGGCGGTGCGCGAGGCGACCAGATCTTCAAGGTGGTAGCGATGTTCCTCAAGCTCGGCTTCGGCTAGCTTGCGGGAAGTAATGTCCAAGCAGTAACCGATATAACCGATGAATTCTCCGTCGGAGTTGTAGCGTGGTTTTCCGTCGTCCTGTATCCAGCGGTATTCTCCGTCGCGGTGGCGTAGCCGGTAGTCCATGCTGAATGCTTTTTGTTGGTCGAAGTTGGCGACGTAGATGGCGACGCAGCGTTCAAAATCTTCCGGATGCACCCCCTCGGCCCAGCCATTGCCGAGTTCCTGATCCAGTGTACGTCCGGTGAAATCGAGCCACACTTGGTTAAAGTAATTACACAGCTTGTCCGTCCCTGCCGTCCAGATCAGCGCTTGGCCCGAATCAGCCAGGGTACGGTAGCGCATTTCGCTGTCGCGGAGCGCATCCTGGGCCTGCTTCTGCTCGGTGATGTCCTGAATCGTGCCGTGCATTGTCACCGGGCGATTCTGCGCGTCGAATTCCAACTTGCCCAATCCGTGAGCCCAGCGCACGACCTGATCGGTCTGGCGAATGATTCGATATTCCTTGTCAAATGGACGACCTTTGCCGACAACCTCATTCTTGAAATATTCCAAAATCATTGCGCGATCATCAGGGTGAACCATGGCTGCCCACCCTTCAACGGAGCGGTCGTACGCTTCATCAATCCCGAACGTTTGGTTGAATACATCCGAGCTTGTCCACAATCCGGTAGGAATATTCAGGACATAGCTACCGATTCCGGCAATAAGCTGCGCCTCATTGAGAAAACGCTCGTTTTCGCGTAACGCCTTCTCCATCTCATATTTCTCGGTGACATCACTGAACACCAGCACCACGCCGACAATTTCTCCTCCAGGATTGCGGATGGGTGCTGCACTGTCGGCAATCTGGTATTCCTTCCCGTCACGAGCCAGTAGCACGGTGTGGTTCGCCAGGCCGACCACTTGACCACGTTCCATAACCAGTTGTACCGGATTGGCCACAGTCTGGCCGGTGTCGGCATTGACGATGCGGAAAACGTCCGGAAGCAGTTGACCTCGGGCTTCTTCCAGCCTCCACCCGGCCAAGCGTTCGGCCGTGGGATTCATGCGGGTTATCCGTCCGCCAGCATCGGTCGCGATGACGGCGTCTCCGATGGAGCTAAGGGTAATGGATAGGCTTTCTTCGCTTTCCCGGATGAGCATCTCGGTCTGTTTACGCTCGGTGACGTCCATGGCCATGCTGATCGCAATACGTTGGCCACCAGGCATCTCTCCCAGTCCTACCGAGCTGAAATCCCATACTCGCTCACTTCCATCGCGACAGCGAATGCGAGACTCCCCTTCGGTCTTGCTCTGCTTAACGCCATAAATGCTATCGATCTGGCTGCGGACCACTTCCCTTTGCTCACCATAGGCTTTTTCGGTCCACTCCTGGATGGTCGGGATATCTTGCAGAGAGTACCCGGTGATTTCCGTCCATGCACGGCTCAGGGAGAGAACGGAGCCGTCGTTGGCATAGATCATGACCGGGAAGGGGGCTTTCTCAATGGCGTGGCGAAAGCGCGACTCGCTATCCTGGGCAGCAAGACGGCCGGATAGCTTACGCATTCGTTCGATCAAGAAACTGATGACAATTCCGGTGGCGGCGACACCAATAATTACAAAAGCGTGCCCTGGAAGCTCCAGTGCAAAGGAAAACCGCGGGGGAAGAAAAGCGAAGTAGATAAAGAAAGCCGACAAAAGGCTTATTACGATGCCGCCCTCTAGCCCAAGCAAGAGGGCGGCGATGATTACAGCCGGGTAATACAGTACCCACGCAAACGGATCAATGTAGTCCCATATAGCCAGTTGCAGGATCAATGTGCCAAGTGCAATTAACACGGCAAAGGACAGGCGCAGGGTTGTTTTCATATTCGCGATCGAATGCGTCGGAGTAATTGAAAGAGCTTAGCGAGGAAGCAAGCACACTGCCACTAGGCCTATGCTGATCACAGAACGACATCCAGTCAAGCTGGAGGTTTTATCTAGAGCGGAACAGCAATAGGGCCGATGTTGTTGCCGTCATTCATGAGAGATCAGAGAATTTCCAGAACCACTCTTAATGGCCGCAACGGCCGGGTTGCACGCGTAGGCCGCAGGGCCTCCGCACTCGGACATCATAAGGGAGTAAGCCCCAACATGTTCATGCGCATATCCTCCGACGGAATGCCGTTCTTGAGGACGAGGAAGCGGCGCAGCCACGCCTCCTTCATGGACGCCCAGTAGGCGATGTCTTCAACGGTATCGCAATCCGAGAGCATCGCCGCGATAGCGATCACCAGAATCTCCTGAAAATTGTGCAACGTTCCGTTGCTGGGCTTACGCGGATCATCGATTTCGTCCAAACAGTCCATCAGGCATACTCCGTTCATCGCAGGCATTTCGTTCGCCCAAAAGACGAGAGTAGACCCGGTTCGGGCTCTGTTTACAAGATGGCGGCATAAGTCGGTGAATGTGAACGGTTATTCTCTTGGTGTGATGTCAAACGCAACTATGCCCGGCGAGTGCGGAGGCCCTGGCGTAGGCCGTCTGGCAGGTTTTAAATCTGAAACCTGCCATCGCGCCAACGAGAACAACCCGGCCTTTGCCAACATTGACAGCACCCACCTTCTCGGTCAGCAAGGCCATCAGTTTGCCTATTGGCGCATGGCAACGGCGAGCCGATTCATCGCATTCATTAGTGCAATGGCAAAGGTCAGATCCGAGACTTCCTGGTCACTAAAGTGCGATTTCAGCGCTTCGAAATCCTCGTCGCTGGCATGGTTGTGGCAAATATCGGTCAGTGCTTCTGCCCACTGCAACGCAACGCGTTCCCGCAGCGAAAAAAGTGAGCTGGCATGCCAGCCTGCCAGTGCGTCAAGGTGTTGCTGGTTTTCACCTCTTTTGCGCAAGGCGCTTGCGTGCAATCCAAGACAATAGCTGCACCCGTTAATTTGGAAACCCGCAGGTAGATCAGTTCAATCAATGCCAAATCCAGCGAACTGGATTCGAGCGCCGTTTTGGTCTGGCGCAGCCCTTGTAGAAGATCGGCAGACAAGCTGGCGTAGGGTAAGCGTTGTGTATTCATTGTTTCACCTCCTTGGTCGAATTCATTGTGGCTCTGTACGATGACCGACTTGCAGCAGACGAAAACTCAGACGCTGCACGGTCGGACCTAGCGCGACCACGATAACGAAGGCGGCTGGCCAGGCGGCAAGAAAAGCGTGTTTCCAGTGACTCAAGAATCCGGAACCTGCTCCCAGATTGAGGTAAGTAACCCAAGCCGTCATCAGAAACGACATCAAGGAAGACATCAGGACGGAAAAAAGTAGTCGCTGGCGTAACGGTAAAGACATGGCGTGATCTCCGATAAATGTGAACGCAGCCAGAGGATACATAAAGCTCATTTATGAAAATACAGATAGAATTGGCATTACTGTTTCCATATATGAAATCATGTTTGACGACCTGTTACTTTTTGTCCGAATCGTTGAGAGCGGCAGTCTGCGCGCCGCGGCCAAGCAAGCCGGGATGCCCGCTGCTACCTTGACGAGGCGCTTGCAGAAGCTGGAAGAACAACTTGGCTGCCGGCTGCTGCACCGCAGCGCCCGAAAAATGCAAGCGACCGGAGAAGGATGGCAGTACTACGAACGCTGCCGTCCGCTGCTGCAATCGTTAAAGCAAGCAGCCGAGGCGCTAGATGCGTCGAACCACAAAATAGCTGGCGGTATCCGGGTTCTGGCCCCGATCACTCTGGCGAGCGGCGTCTTGCGTACGGCATGGAGCAACTTCATGTCGCGGCATCCCAAAGTCTGCCTGGAACTCAAATTGAGTAACCAACGCGAAGATTTGATCGGCAGTGGTGCCGATATCGCTATCCGGGTCGGGCAACAACCCGATTCGCTGCTCAATCAGCGCTTGCTCGGCAACGTTCCGATCGTGACAGTCGCCTCACCGTTGTATTTGGCGGCCATTCCACCGATACACCATCCGGCGGAACTTGAACAATGCGCCATCGTGCTTGCCGAGCCGATTGCCTTGCGCTTTCGACACAACAAAACGGCGGAACAATTTCAGTTGCCAACACCCGCCAACCCGCGTTTTCGGGCCAACGAAATACAGCTTGCCGTGGATATGGCCATAGCCGGGCTCGGGATCCTGCACTGCCCTCTGACCCAGGCACATGCTCCGATTGCGGAGGGGAAGCTACAACGTGTCTTGCCGGAGTGGTCGGGAGAAACGCGCCCCATCTATGCCGTGTGGCCGCAACAACGCCACCTTCCAGCGCGCGTTCGCGCCTTGCTTGACTATCTGATTGCCTTTTGTGCGGAAAACCCTCTGATGAATGGATCCGAAAGCTAGTTTTCCGCTGAGTACAGCCCGCAGCCGATCAGGGATAAGCGCAACATGGCGAGCTGCAAAGGCAGAACCCTGGCCAGAGCGGCAGGTCCGCCAAGCGTCACCGAACGTTCGAGCTTAGAATGCCAACGGGAATACCTACCAAGGCTTGTCCGACGGTAATGAAAACTAAATGGCGGCAAACTGAGAACAGCCGACTTACAGAACAAAGAGCTCTCTTCCCGATTGGGTTGAACGCTCAACTGCGAGTCTGAGCCAGCCACTTTAGCAAAGTGTCGAACAGCAAGTCCGGCTTGACCGGTTTAGTGATGAAGTCGTTCATGCCGGCCTCGAAACAGCGTACCTTGTCTTCCGTGAAGGCATTCGCTGTCATGGCGAGGATCGGTATTTTGGCGCCATTAGGCAACTTGCGGATCTGGCGTGTTGCTTCCACACCATCCATATTGGGCATCTGCATATCCATTAGGATAAGATCGTAGTTGTTCTTGCTGGCCAACTCAACGGCTATAGCCCCGTCTTCTGCGACATCGACGACTTGCCCGACATCGTCGAGCATCATCAGCGTGATTTCGCGATTGACCGGTTCATCTTCGGCCAGTAGGATGCGGCGACCTTTATGGTCATGCTTCAACGCAAGCTCTGAATCTTTTCTCGGCAAGAGCGCTTCCGCCGCTTTCCTAGACTCATCTATCGTGAGTCGAACAGTCAACCAGAAAGTACTGCCCATTCCCGGCGTACTTGTAGCAGCGGCATCTCCCCCCATCAACTGTGCAAGCTTTTTGGTGATGGCTAGTCCCAGACCTGTACCGCCATGCTTGCGGGTCATCGTGTTGTCCGCCTGCTCGAAGGCGGCGAAGAGCTTGGGCAGAACGATTGGATCAATACCGACACCAGTATCCTGAACCTCAAAACGAATGAGCGCGTTTCCTGGGGCCACATCATCGACTTTAACTCGCAGGGTAACGGTGCCTTGCTCGGTGAACTTGACAGCATTCGTGGCGAAATTGAGCAGCGCTTGTTGGAGGCGGGTCACATCGCCAAGCAAATGCGGCGGCAGTTCGTCGCACTGGGCAACCAGTTTCAGGTGCTTGGCATCGGCACGTTCCTGGATCATGGATACTACGTTCGCCAGAATGCTCTCGATACGCAGCGGAAGTTCCTCGACGGTCATCTTGCCGGCCTCGATTTTGGATAAGTCGAGAATGGCGTTGATGATTTCGAGCAGATGCTCTCCGGCAGTCTCCAATTTATCAAGGCGGGCTGACTGTTCGTCGGAGAGTCCGCTACGGCGAATCAGATGTGCCATGCCCGTGATTGCATTCAAAGGGGTGCGAATCTCATGCGACATATTGGCGAGAAAGACACTCTTGGCGACGTTGGCGGTTTCAGCAATTTTCTTGGCAATGCTCAATTCTCGCGTTCTGCTATCGACCAACTCCTCAAGATGATCTCGATGTCGCGCCAACTCATCGGCAGCCTGTTGAAGCTCTGTTACGTCGACGGATACTCCACACATTGCATAGACGTTGCCACCCTCGCTACGCAGTGGCAGTTTGGTTGTCTGGAAGATCACGGTCTTCCCGGTCGCAGGCGCCGTTATGGATTCCTCAAAGCGGATCGATTCGCCTCCGTCCATGACCAAGCGATCATTCAGGCTAATCTGCGCGAAGGCTGCAGCAGCCAAAAACTTCTCATCCCCATATCCAACAACATCCTCGACCCCGACCTGCCAAAAATCGAGTAACGCCTTATTGGCAAATAGATAGTGCCCCTCGATGTCTTTGAGGTAAATGCAGGCATCAACGGTGTTGAGGATGGTACGCATTTTCTCTTCGCTGGCTTGCAGTTTCCTCTCGACGATCTTGCGAGCAGTGATGTCGCGAGCGAGCAGGATGAAGCGCGGCTCATCACCCTTTTCGACAGTCTTTCTGGCCGCTGACAACTCGAAATAATATAGAGAACCGGCCAAGTCGAGTGCATATTGCTTGCCGCTCGACACCCCTTTTTCTTGAGCCTCAAATATGGCAGCCATGCAAATGGCGGCGACGTCAGCCGGAATGACGTCGCTAAATTTCTTGCCCACGATAACCTCAGGAGGAGCCGCTAGCAGATCCGTTGAATGGGAATGGTAACCCAGGATGCAGCCGTCGCTCCCCACTTCGAACAACAAGTCTGGCAGTGCATCCAGAATTGCCTGAACCTGGGATTTCTCGGCCTCAAGGTTGCGTGTTCTGATTTTGACCTGCCTGCGCAGAGAAAAGGCGAAAATGACGACCGAGAGCAGAACGGCAAGCAGAGCGCCGAGAGCTTGCCAAACATAGGAAGGAAGCCCCGTTACCGGTCTTGCGCCGTTCCATTTCTTTAGAATCTGGACATACTCCGAGTCCGGGCTGGCCTGCCATGCATCCAACTGCCGATCAATTGCCACTAGTAAATCAGGATGCCGTCCCTTGGCCGTTACAAAAAAAATCTGGGCCGGCAAGAACACAACGGGGGTCTCTATCATCAGGTGGCGCGGCGCGTTCCATTCTCCAAAAAAATTGTTTGTGATAACGGCATCGACTTCACCAGCGGTCACCAAGCCGAATGCCTTATCGTAGGTCTGGGCGCGAATCAGCAATACCTTGAGCCCGAATCCTTCAGCCATCCCCTTGAAAGTCTCTGCCTGCATACTTCCGTCAAGAACAGCTACGCGCTTGCCGTTAAGGTCAAGCAAGGAGGAAATCGAAATACCCTTGCGACTAAATACCTGCGACCAGCTATGCAGTGCCGGCGTCTTGTGAAAGTCGAACATTCTCTCCCGCTGCGGGGTGTAGGCTACATCCGGCATCAAGTCGATTTTCCCCGCCTGTAGGGCATCCAGGCACTCCTGCCATGAACAGGATAGGTAATCGAGAGTCCAATTTTCCGTTAATGCGATACTTTGAAGGACGTCAACCAAGATGCCCGCAGGCTTCCCCTCGGCATCATTGAAGATCTTTGGTTCATTGGAGTAGATGCCAACACGTACGTCTCTCGCGTGGCTAACGCCAATACCAACGAATATGGCGAGACAGGCAAATAGTTGACTTATCTTCAAAGAATGGTGACCTTCGTTCTTTTTGCAGTCTGATGGCCAAAGCCCCCCGATATCGTACTACATCCTCTGAAGCAATCGCTGCGCAACCGACCTTGACACTGAGAAATTGATCGCACTCAGCCCTGTGGCCGGTTAGGGGTTGCTAACCGGAGTCAATGTCAGCTTTGGAGAGGAATCGCCACTGGCTGTTATTGGCTGGGAGTGTGAGGTCGGCAACGGTGACTTTGGAGCATTCTACTTCGCGGAACCTGGGTTTGGCTGATCGGCGGCTTTGTGGAAAGCTGACTGGCTGTTCAGGGTCGCGACGCGACCGTCATCTCTTCGAATGAATCGCCGGAAAGCGGTCAGTGAAATTTCGACGCTTGGAACCGGCCGGTCGTCGCTGAGTCTTCTCGGCCCTCAACGGCCTGATGATTTCACGGGCCACGTCAGTTTACCGGTCCCAGACCTGCCGCTCACCGGCACCAGCAAACCGATAGGAGCTCTGCACGAATTCTCCTGCTCTTCGACTGCCAGTTACGTTTTCTGCTCGCAGAGAGAAACGCGACGGCTTCGAGCTTCGCTTCTTTCACTTGGACGGGATGCGCGCCTGCGGCGGTTGGTAGGCATTATTCAGACGCTTTAGAGTGCCATCGCGTTCCATGCTTTCCAGCGCCTGGTCAAACTGTTGGGATAGTTCGGTGTAATCTTTTTTTCGGGTGAAAACAAGATAGCTGAATGTGGTTTCCACGGTGGGGCCACTGACCTCCACGTTGTTCAGACCGTTCAATATCCTAAGATAATAAAGTCCGACCAAGCGACTACAGATGACGACGTCGACCCGATGGGCAAGCAGCTTGCGAAAATTCGATTCGTGGCTGGCGACCGTCTCCAATTTCCTCAACGTGCCAGCCTTCACCGCCGTATCGAAGCGGCTTCCATAGGAGGTTGCGATGACCACGCCTATAGTGGCATTGTCCAACGATTCAAAACTGCCGGTAAAGCGCCAGCGTGAGTCTTTGTTTACAAAAAAAACATAATCCTGCGTCATCAGCGCTTTTTGTGAGAACAACATGTCCCGTTCCCTCTCGGGCGTCTTCTTGATACTGAAGTACGCATCCGCATCGCCATTCAAAAGCCTGATTTGCCCGCGCGCAACCGGAAATAATTCGGTTTTGATGGGTCGGCCAATCCGCGAAAAGGCAGTACTCACGATATCAACCGCCAGACCTTGTGGCCCTTGGTCGGTATTGATGATGTAAGGTGGGTATTCGAGTGTCGCCAGCCGTAATGGTGTATCTGCTGCCATGCACGGTGGGCGAAAAATCGATAGGAACGCCCCCAGAATCAAGCTCCAGTAGCGCATGACTCTCCCTTCTCCACTGTATATCCGGATAGTCATCGTCCGGATTGGTGCTCTAGCATATGGATCGAAGACTCATCATAGACGAATTGGATGAGTTGGCCGCAAAAGGCGTTCGGGGTTTTCTGGAAATCGACGACCTTTGGCCGAACGTCTAACCGACGGTCTACAGACCTTCGCGACCGCTTCCGGATGCGTTACCTGTCGTTCGCGTTCATCGGCTTTATGAGGCCGAGACGTCTCCTTATGAGCAAGTCACGGCATTGTAGATGTCAATTTGCTCGCTGAATACCGGTCGCTCAGCAGGATCCCCGGAAACCTTCACTATTGAAATAGGATAGGCACCTCGACTGGCGGCTCATGGCCGGGAGTCTGAGATCGGTAACGGCGGTTTTGGAGCATTCAACTTCACAGAACCCGGGGTTGGCTGACTGGCCGCTCTGGAGCAAGCTGGATGGCCGGACTGGGTCGCCCCGAGCCACGCCCCGTTAAAAAGACGGCTCTTTCTCCGTGCTCCCCGTGGTTTCAAACTGAGATTTTCAAGGAAATTTCACGCATAGGCCGGCGCGAACCCGTCATCGCTCCCGGCGATTGGGCCCCGCTCGCCCCAATACGGCGAGAGCTGGCGCAGCTGCGCGATGATCGGCGGAACGGCTTCGATGACCCGGTCGATCTGCGCTTCGTTGTTGTAGCGCGACAGCGAAAAGCGGATCGTACCGTGCGCCGCGGTATAGGGAATTCCCATCGCGCGCATCACGTGCGATGGCTCAAGCGAACCCGAAGTGCAGGCCGACCCGCTCGATGCGGCAATTTCCTGCTTGTTGAGCAGCAGCAGGATCGCCTCACCCTCGACGTACTCGAAGGCGATGTTGGCAGTATTGGGCAGGCGGTTGCCCGGATCGCCGGTCACGAAGGAACACGGCACCTGCGGCAGGATGCCGGCTTCGAGGCGATCGCGCAGGCGTCTGACCTCGCTGTTCTCAAAAGCCAGGTGCTCGATCGCCAGCTGTGCGGCTACCCCGAGCCCGACGATCGACGCCGAATTCTCGGTTCCCGCGCGCCGGCCGCGTTCCTGATGTCCGCCGCGCAGCAGCGGGCGAAAGCGCGTATTGCGCCGCACATAGAGCACGCCGACGCCCTTGGGCGCATGCAGCTTGTGCCCGGAGAGCGAGAGCATGTCGATCTGGGTCTTTTTGAGGTCGATCGCCACCTTGCCGACCGCCTGCACGGCGTCGCTATGAAACATCGCGCCGACACCATGCGCCATCTCGGCCATCGCCTCGACGGGAAACAGCGTGCCGGTTTCGTTGTTGGCCCACATCGCCGAAACGATGGCGGTACGCGGCGAAAGCAGCGCTTTGTACTCGTCCAGGTCGAGCCGGCCTTTCTTGTCGACGCCGAGGCGGTGCACCACCACCCCGTCCTTTTCCAAATAATCGCACAGCGTCAAAATGGCTGGATGCTCGACCACCGTGGTGATGATTTGATTGCGCTCGGGCTGCGCCTTGAGCGCCGACAGGATGGCGGTCGAGTCCGATTCGGTGCCGCACGAGGTAAACACGATTTCCGAATCGTGCTCGGCGCCGAGCAGCGTCTGCACGCGCTGGCGCGCTTCCTTGATCGCCAGGCCGACCTTGTTGCCGAAACTGTGCATCGACGAGGGATTGCCAAACTGCTCGGTAAAGAAAGGCAGCATGGCGGCGACCACTTCGGGGCCGCACGCCGTCGTCGCGTTGTTGTCGAGGTAGATGGGGTCCATGGAATCAACTCGCCAAGACAGGTCGGCCGAGCAGCCCGGCGGGCAGCAACTGTACGAATTCGCCGAGCGCCTCGACCAGTTGCGCCTGGATTCCAGAGAGCGTCGCCTGCTCCATCATGCAGCCCTGGCAGGCGCCTTTGAGATTGACATAGACATTTCTTCCATCGACTTCGACGATTTCGATGTCGCCGTGGTCGCGCTGCAGCATCGGCCGGATCGACTCGACGACCTCCTCGATTCGGCGCATGCGCTGGAAGTTGGTCAGCCTCGGCCGTCCGGCCGGGATGGCGGCGGCTGGCATCGGCACGGCGACCACCGGCGCGGTGCAGCGCTCCTGCGCGACCTTGGCGAGGATCTCCTCGACGCCTTCGTGACAGCTCGAACAGCCGCCGCCGGCCTTGGTGTAGTTGGTCACCTGCTCGACGGTCGACAGCTTGTTGTCGCGAATCACCTTCTCGATCAACACCGCATCGACCGCGAAGCACTTGCACACCATCGCGCCTTCGGCATGGTCGTCGCTCCAGACCTCGCCGCGGAAATTGGCGACGGCGGCGTGCAGCGCTTCGCGCCCCATCACCGAGCAATGCATCTTCTCGGGCGGCAGGCCGTCGAGGTAGTCGGCGATTTCTTGATTGCTGACCTGGAGCGCTTCGTCGAGCGTCTTGCCCTTGACGATCTCGGTCAATGCCGACGACGAGGCGATGGCCGAACCGCAACCAAAGGTCTGGAAGTGCGCATCGACGATCAGCTCGTTCTGTGGATCAACCTTGAGCATCAGCCGCAAGGCGTCGCCGCACTTGATCGAGCCGACATCGCCGACAGCGTTGGCGTCGGCCAGCGGACCGGCGTTGCGCGGATGGTAGAAATGTTCGCGAACCTTGTCAGAGTAATCCCACATGACGATGCTCCTTGAAAAAACCGGTTCAGTAAGCGCTAAGGCATTGAGGGGGTCACCTCACGCATTGAGCGGCGGTTGGGCGGCGTAGCTGTAGCAGCCTTTCGGGCAAACGCGGCCGCAGGCGCCGCAGCCGATGCAGTCGGCGGCATTGGCCAGCATCATGACCGACGCGGTATCGTCCTCGTCGTAGTCCTCGTCGTCGTCCATTTCCATCTCTTCGCCGCGCACGATGAGGTCGAGCACGTCGCGCGGGCAGACCTTGAAGCAGCGGCCGCAGCCGATGCATTTTTTGGGGTCGAGCGCGGTTACGAATTCCGGCGTCCAGGGGGTGCCGCCAAGGGTCAAGCCAGTGATGTTTTCCATTTCATCTTCCTTAGTCAAAGAGTTCTGCGGCCAGCCGCGCGTTGGCGTCTGCCCAGGATTTACAGGCGTCGTAGGTCGCTTGCGCGATGCCGGGGATTTCCTCGTAAGCCACCGGCAAGCGTTCCTCGACCAGATCGTGCATTTTTGCGGCCCACTCGCCGGCGATGCGCTTGAGCCTTTTCACCTCTTTGTCCAGCGCCTTGAGGTCGTCGCCAGCCATACGCTAAAGTCCGGCGACTTCGGGAAACTGGCCGATGATTCCGATCGCCACTGACAGGTACTTGTCGGCCTCGTCCTTCATCTTCGACAGGCTGGCAAAGCCGAAGCGATGAACATCGCGCAGCGTGCGGTCGAGAACGACCAGCTTTCCGACGGTAATCAGCACCCGGCCGAAGCCTTCATGGCTCAGGTGGATCAACGATACCGCCATCAATCCGCACTCTTTCTCGATCAGCACGGCGATGGCGTTGTAGAAGGCTTTGATGTACGCCACCGTGATTTCGTCGGGATCGCCGATCAGCGGAATCTCGGCCTTGCGTTCGCGGGTCAGCACCAGCGGGGCCAGCAGACTCTCGTCAGGACGGCCGTCGTATTGGCCGTAGCTGTCGAGGGCGCGCATCTGGCGCAGCATTTCCTTGATGAAATCGGTCTTGAGAATGACGTCGCCAGCGAAGACCGGCACTGAAATGACGCTCATGGAAGTTCTCCGGGAAGTGAGTCGGATTGAAAAGAACGATGGCATAGCAAGGACGACGGCGCTCGGCCGGGCAAGGATGAAATGAGGCGGACCAGCAGCAAGCCGGCGACTAGGCCGATCCCGGCGCCAAGCACGGCAGCGAGATCTCCCGCATAACGGCTGGCCGCGGCGATGGCGCCGAGGAGCAGGAATAGTGGCGGCAGCAGATAACCGATCAGCGCAGCCAGCGCCACCGACGACGCTGGCGTTGAAACACTCACCAGGTCGCCGATTCGGAGAGATCCGGGGGCGGCCATCTCGATCACTTTCGGCGCGGCACTGCCCGTCGCACAACTGCCATGGCTGCCGCAGCCGCTGCAAGCCGCGTCGCGCTCCAGGCGGATGTGCGCCAGACCGTGAGCCAAGCCGACGACCGTTCCATGGCGTTCGACGCGATCGGTCATTCCTGCCACCCTTCTTCGGCCATGCGGTCGAACCGGCTGCCCGCCGCTTCGCGCTTGACGCGCTTGTCGATCCAGGCGACGCCGCCAACGCGGATCGCCTGGCGCAACTCGAGCAACAGCGATTCGATGGCGCAGGCGCCTTCCAGGCGTACCGGCTGGATGCCGCTGGCCAGCAACTGGCGGACGGCCGAACCGCCGACCGCCAGGCAATAGACGGCCGCGCAGTCGGCCAGCGCAGCGATCTTGTCGGCCAGCTCATTAGGCTGGCGGCTGATGCCGGCGGTGCAGGCGTAAGCCTGCTGCGGAATTTCGTTTTCATTGCCGTCCATTGAGTTGTTATCCAGCCCGGCGGGATACTCGGCCACCTCGACCAGGCGCGACCGCTCGGCGTCGACGGCGTAGATCGCAAAGCCGGCGCTGGCGCCGAAGTGTTGATCGACCGAGATTCGATCCGAGGTGGCGAAAGCGACTTTGAACATCGCCGGCACCCGGTCAGTGGCGGACCAGGCCAGCGCAAGCTGGCGCCGGCTCGGTGCGGTAGATCGATTGATAGGCAGGGATTTCATGGTGCTGTCCCAAAAGAAGATTGGAAATGTCAAACAAGGTCTGCCGCGCATTGCGGTAACCGACCCAGCCGCGCGCGTAGCCACCGACCCAGTCGTATTGCGGGAAGCCGGCGCGCAGCAGCGGAATTCCCAGGCGCTGCGCACTTTGCAGACCGTGCGAACTGGCCACCAGCAATTGCGCGCTCGCCGCACCCGCCGCGCGCTCGAGGTCTTCGAGGTCACCGAGCTGCACCGTCTGGCAAGCGATGTCGGCCAGCGCGGCGGAACGCGCTGGCGACACGGCGGCAACGATTTCGGCGCCGAGTCCGGCGAAGAACGCCGCAAAACCGAGCAGGGAATCGGGATCGAGCGCCAGGCCGATGCGCGCCATGCCGAGCATGAAATGGCTATCGACCATCGCGTCCTGCAACTGCGCGCGCTGGCGCTCGACGCGGGCGGGAACCGGCTGACCAGAGATCGCGGCCAGCGTCTGGGTGAAAGCATCGCTTGCCGTGAGCCCCATCAGGTGATCGAAGCGGTAGTCGGGAACGCCGCTGCGCGACCTCAGCAGATCAGCGACACGCGACAGCGAACGGCCGATCACCAGCGTGGCGACCGATTCGCCCATCGTCTCGATCTCGCTGCGCGGCGTTCCGCCCAGCGTCAGCGGCGTGTATTCGCTGTCGACCAGATGCCCGTCGAGCGAATCGCCGATATCGGGCAACACCACCGGGCGCAGACCGAAGCACTCGATCCATTCCTTGATCGATTCGATGTCGCCCGGCGTCAGCATCGACGAGGCCAGCACATTGACCTGCTTGTGGCGCCTGCCGGCATGACGCGTCTCGGGAACCAGCACGTCGACAATCGCTTCGAGCGCCAGCGCGAACCCTGACTCCAGGCAGCCGCCATAGTCCGGCGTATTGACCGGAACCACGGCGACCTTGGCGTACTGCGGGTAGCGGGCGCGGAATTCGCGCACCAGGCGCTTGATGTCGGCGCCCTGCGCTTCGGAGAGACTGGTCGTCGGCAGGCCGATGACCGCCGGCGCGCTCTTTTCGCAGATTGTCCTGAGGCCTTCGATGACGTTCTCGTCGGCGTTCATCACCGTCGACACCTGATCCATCGCCGTCGTCTGCAAGGCAATCGACTCGCGAAAGTGGCGCACGAAAAACACCTTGCCGAAGGCCGTGCAGCCTTGCGATCCGTGCAGCATCGGGATGGCGTCGCGCAACCCGAGAAAAGCCAGCGCTGCGCCGACCGGCTGGCTGGCCTTGAGCGGATTGACCGCCAGCGCTTTTGAACGTTTGATGATTTCGGCCACGATGTTTCTCCTGTCTGGTCAGAAAGTCAGCGGCAGGCCGACCGCCTTGCTTGGCGCCCAGGGCGCCGGCTGGCGCACCGCCGCCCACACCGGGCTGTCGATGGTCAGCGCGAGCTGCCGCGCCAGCTCGATCATTCCGGTGTAACCGGCGTAGCCGAACTCGCGCTCCTGATTGATGTCGAGGAAGGGGACTCGCGCCTTGAGCGCGGTGTAGAGATTGCGGCCGCCGGCGATCAGGATGTCGGCGCCGTAGTCGTGGTAGGCCGACAACAAGACTTTCGGACTGCCGTCGTCGATCATCCTGGCGTCGTCGCCCATCAGTTCGCGGATCCGCGCCTTGTCCTCGCCGGTCGATTTCTTGGTGCCGGTGGCGACTACCTCCATTCCCAGATCCTGCAAGGCCGAAACCACCGACCAGGACTTCACGCCGCCGGTGTAGAGCAGCGCACGCTTGCCCTTGAGGCGCGCGCGCCAGGGTTCGAGCAGGGCATTGATCTTCGCTTCCTCGCGCGCAATCAGCGCTTCGGTGCGCGCCGCCAGATCATCGTCGCCGAGCAGCCGGGCGAAATCACGCAAGGCTTGCGAGGTATCGGCGATACCGTAGAAGCTGCCCTCGAAGAACGGAACGCCCCAGCCTTCCTTGACCTTGCGCGCGACGTTGAGCAATGCCTTGGCGCAAACCACCATGCTCGCTTGCGCGCGGTGCATGGTCTGGATCTCGCGATAACGCGAATCACCCGACAGCGAGGCAATGATGCGCAGGCCGAGCTCGTCGAAGAGCGGCGCGACGTGCCAGAATTCGCCGGCGATGTTGTATTCGCCGATCAGGCTCACGTCGTGCACCCGGATTCCGGGACGCTGCGCTGACGCGGGAACCGCATCGGGCTCGCGGGTGCCGATCACATAGCGGCTCATCGCCTCGCCGGCGATGCGGTTACCGAGGTTCTTGGTACCGTAAAAACCGGCGCAATCGACCGGCACCACCGGCACGCCCCAGTGTTCGGCAGCGGCCTTGCAGACCGCTTCCAGATCGTCGCCGATCATCGCCGCAATACAGGTCGAATAGACAAAAACCGCTGCCGGCGAATAGCTGTCGATGGCCTGCTTGATGGCATGAAACAGGCGCTTTTCGCCGCGCCCCATGATCACATCCTGTTCGGAGAGATCGGTCGTCATGCCGATGCGGTAGAGTGCCGGGCCGGTTGTTCGCGTGCCGCGGTTGTCCCACGAGCTGCCGGCGCAGGCGATCGAACCATGAACAATGTGCGCGACATCGGCAATCGGCAGCAGCGCGATCTGCGCGCCATCGAACGAGCAGCCGCCGGCCGTCGCTCCCGGCTTGGGTCGGGCGCAGCCGGATTTCTCCTTGGCGTTGTGGGCGCAGGCCGGTTCATTGAGCAGAACGGCAATTTCGCTGGTTTTCATGGCAGTCATCCTTTCGCCAGAGACAACGCAATCGCCGTGCCCAGTCGTCAGAAGAACGACAAGCAGATGTTTTTAAAAGGGTTAATACTTTCGCTCATTGTGGCGATCGCGACAGCGCAGCTGACAGCCGGGTGCCGATTGTCTGAAATGCGACACGCGCGGCAAGCCGGAAACCCCGCAAACGGAGAATTCGTCAGCATCGACCGGCATGGAAGGAGTCTTGCTTATGGATAGGCAAGCAACGACCGGAGAACGCCATGCACCCTCTTCAAACCGACCATTCGACGACGCCGTTGACCTGCGCTCGCCGACCGAACGATCCCGCAACGCTCGCCTTCGCCGGCGTCATTGGACAAGCACTGCGCGCCAGCCGGCAACCGCTGATCCGCGGCTTGAGCGAAAGCTGTTTCCAGGAACTGCTCAAGGAGTTCTTCAGCGGACTGTGTTTCGCCAACGGCGAGCGCTGCGCTGCGCCGCAGGAATTCGACGAATTTGATGAGATCGTCGAACTCCTGCTCGACCACCGCGCATCATCCGCCGAACAGGAAAGCTGGCTGGCCCACGCCATTGCCTCGGCGAGCATGGGCGAAAACCACCTCTGGCAGGACCTCGGCCTACCCAGTCGTGCCGTGCTGTCGCGCCTGATGCAGACGCACTTTCCGAGCCTGGCGGCGAAGAACGTTGGCGACATGAAGTGGAAGAAATTTTTCTATCGCCAATTGTGCGAACGCGCCGGGGTACCGATCTGCAAGTCGCCGCACTGCGCCGATTGCTGCGATTACCGGATCTGCTTCGGACCCGAAGCGGCATGAGCGCCGCATCGCCTGAGTGCGGCCGGCCGGCCGCGAAAATCACCGTCGATTTTGCCGACGCCGCCGATCTCGAAGCGCTGGCCGAACTGCTGGCCGAGCTGTTTACGCTCGAACGCGATTTTTCGCCCGAACGCGACAAGCAGCTACGCGGCTTGCGCCTGATTCTCAACAATCCGCAGCTTGGCCAACTCTTCGTCTTGCGCGCGGGCGGCCAAGTCGCCGGCATGGCCAACGCGCTACTCACCATCAGCACCGCCGAAGGCTGCCCGGTGCTGTTGCTCGAAGACGTGATCGTCAAGGCGCCATGGCGCGGCCGCCAGCTCGGGCGCCAGCTGCTCGACCATGTTTTCGACTGGGCGCTGGCGAGCGGAATAACGCGCGTCACGCTGCTCGCCGACCGCGACAACACGTCCGCTCTGGCGTTCTACGAGCGCGTCGGTTTTTGCCACTCAGACATGCGGGTATTGCGCAAGAACCTGCGCCGCGATTGAGCACGCCGACTCGGCGCGGTCCGTAAGTCAGAAGGTTACAATCGCGTCTTCTCCGGAAACAAAGCGCCATGACCCGACCCCCTTCTGTCGAATCCGCCGCCGAGCCGCTCCAGCGAGTCGTCAAGATCCGGCGCGACTACAACACCTGGGTCGCCAACGAGACGCTCGAAGACTACGCGCTGCGCTTCACGCCACACAGCTTCCGCAAATGGTCGGAAATTCGCGTCGCCAATACCGCCTTCGGCGCCGCGTCGTTTCTGGTGCTCGAAGCGGTCGGCGCGACCATGCTGGTCAATAGCGGCTTCATCAACGCCTTCTGGGCGATCCTGGCGACCGGGTTGATCATCTTTCTGATCGGCCTGCCGATCAGTCACGCCGCAGCGCGCTACGGCCTCGACATGGACCTGCTGACGCGCGGCGCCGGCTTTGGCTATATTGGATCGACGATCACCTCGCTGATCTATGCGTCGTTCACCTTCATCTTCTTCGCGCTCGAAGCGGCGATCATGGCCTACGCGCTCGAACTGGCTTTCCATATCCCACCGCGCTGGGGTTACCTGATCTGCGCGCTGGCGGTAATCCCGCTGGTTACCCACGGCGTCACCGTGATCAGCCGGCTGCAGGCGTGGACGCAACCGCTGTGGCTGGTCTTGCTGGTGCTGCCGTACGCCTTCCTGCTGGTGCAGGAGCCTGAAGTGGTATCCGGCTTGCTGCGTTATCCGGGGGAACTGGGGCAAGGCGGCGAGTTCTCGATGCCGCTGTTCGGCGCCGCGCTGACCGTCGGCATCGCGCTGGTGACGCAGATGGGCGAGCAGGCCGACTACCTGCGCTTCATGCCCGAACGAACGGCCAAGACCGCTCGCCGCTGGTGGCTGGCGGTGGTGCTCGGCGGCCCCGGCTGGGTCCTGCCCGGCGTCGCCAAGATGCTCGGCGGCGCGCTACTCGCCTATCTCGCGCTGCGCAATTCGGTCCCCGCAGCCAAAGCCGTCGACCCCAACCAGATGTACCTGATCGGCTTCTCTCACGTCTTTTCCAACTCGGCGCTGGCGATCGCCGCGACAGTCCTTTTCGTCGTCATTTCACAGCTCAAGATCAACGTCACCAACGCTTATGCCGGCTCGCTGGCCTGGTCGAATTTTTTCGCGCGCCTGACGCACAGCCATCCGGGCCGCGTCGTCTGGGTCGTTTTCAACACGCTGATCGCACTCTTGCTGATGGAACTCGACGTTTTCCAGGTGCTTGGCCAGATCCTCGGTCTCTATTCGAACATCGCCATTTCGTGGATGGCCGCGGTGGTCGCCGACCTAGTGATCAACAAGCCGCTTGGGCTGTCGCCGCCGCACATCGAGTTCAAGCGCAGCCATCTCTACGACATCAACCCGGTCGGCGTCGGCGCCATGGCCATCGCCTCGCTGCTGTCGATTGCCGCTTTTGCCGGATTTCTCGGCGCATCGCTGCAGCCCTACGCGTCGTTCATCGCGCTGCTCGCGGCCTTCGTCAGCGCGCCGCTGATCGCCTGGGCGACCGGCGGCCGCTATTACCTGGTCAAGCGCGCCGGCGCCGCAGCGACCGGCAGGCAGCGTTGCTGCATCTGCGAGCGCGAATACGAAAGCGACGACACCGCGCACTGCCCGGCTTACGGCGGCACCATCTGCTCGCTGTGCTGCTCGCTCGACGCGCGCTGCGACGACCTGTGCAAGCCCGGCGCCAGTCTCGCCGCGCAATGGAAAAGTGCGCTACGCCGCATTCTTCCCGCGGCGCTCATCCCTTACCTCGAAACCGGGCTGGCACATTACCTGCTGTTGATGGCGGGAATCATCCCGCTGCTCGCCGGACTGCTCGGCCTGCTCTATACGCATGAAGTGCTGACGCTCAGCGCGGCGCAAGCCGAACTGATTCCGCATCTGCAACAGACCTTCATCAAAGCCTTTTCGGGCTTGCTGCTGCTCTCCGGAATTGCCGCCTGGTGGATGGTGCTGACGCACAAGAGCCGGCAGGTGGCACAGGAAGAATCGAACCGGCAGACGCGCTTGCTGATGCAGGAAATCGACTCGCATCAGCGCACCGACGAGCAGTTGCAGAAGGCCAAGCAGTCGGCCGACCAGGCCAACCTCGCCAAGAGCCGCTACATCACGGCGATCAGCCACGAGTTGCGCACGCCGCTCAACAGCATCCTGGGTTACGCGCAGATCCTCGACGGCGACGAGGCGATCCCACCCAACCGCAGGCAGGCGGTAAGCGTCATTCGCAAGAGCGGCGACCACCTGTTGTCGGTGATCGAGGGAACGCTCGACATCGCGCGAATCGAAGGCGGCAAGCTCACGCTCGACGTCAAGCCGCTCGATTTTCCCGATTTCCTGCAGCAGATCGTCGGCATGTTCGAGCTGCAGGCGCGCAACAAGGGACTGGGTTTTTCCTACCAGGCGAGCGACGAGCTACCGGCGGTGGTTCGCGTCGACGAGCGCCGGCTGCGCCAGATCCTGATCAACGTGCTCGGCAACGCCGTCAAGTTCACGCTGCGCGGCGACGTCCGCCTGCGCGTCGAAAGCCGCCTGGGAATGATCACCTTCGAGATTCGCGACAGCGGCCCCGGCATCCCGCCCGACGAACTCGAACGCATCTTCGAGCCCTTCGTTCGCGGCAGCAGCGCACCGGCCGGCGGCAGCGGCGTCGGGCTGACCATCGCGCGCATGCTCACCGACCTGATGGGCGGCGAACTGCAGGTCACCAGTACGCCCAAGCAAGGCAGCGTCTTCCGCATCCGGCTGTTCCTGCCGGCTGCCAGTTCGGAAGCGGGAATGCGCGGCTTGCCGCGCGCGCTGCCGATCGGCTACGTCGGCATCCGCCGCCGCATCCTGGTCGTCGACAATGAAAAGGTCGACCGCGAGATGCTGCAGAGCGTTCTCGACCCGCTCGGCTTCGAGGTCGAGCAGGCGGCGAGCGGTTACGAATGCCTGCAGCTCTTGCCCCGCTTCGCGCCGCACCTCATCTTCATGGATCTGGCGATGCCCGGAATCGACGGTTGGGAGACGATTCGCCGCATCCGTGAGCAGCAGCTCTCCGATGCACACATCGCGATCCTCTCGGCCAACGCCTTCGACAAGGGACTCGACCACGACGTCGTGATCGGCGCCGACGATTTCATCGTCAAGCCGCTGCGCGTCGATGAACTGCTCGACTGGATCGGCCGCACGCTGGGCCTGCAATGGGTGAGCGGCGAATCACCGCCAGCCGCACCATCGAGCGCCGCGCCGGTGCCGCAACCGCTGGTGCCGCCGGGCTGGGAGCAGCTCGCCGCGCTCGACGAACTGGTCAGTCTCGGCTATCTGCGCGGCATTCTCAACAAGCTCGGCGAGATCGAACGCGAGAGCCCGGCGCACGGCGAATTCGTCCGCGTGCTGCGCGAGCTGGCGCGCGGCTTCCAGTTCGACGCCATGAGGGAAATCCTGAGGAAGGGCCAACATGCCGATTGACCGCGCCATCGCCGACATCGTGCTGATCGTCGACGACATCCCCGAAAACCTCTCGCTGCTGCACGACGCGCTCGACGAAGCGGGCTACACGGTGCTGGTCGCGACCAACGGCGAGTCGGCGCTGCAGCGCGCGCGCCAGAGCCTGCCCGACGTCATCCTGCTCGACGCGCTGATGCCCGGGATCGACGGCTTCGAGGTCGCTCGCCGGCTCAAGGCCGACTTTGCGACGCACCACATCCCGATCGTTTTCATGACCGGTCTCACCGAGACCGAGCACGTCGTCGCCGCCTTTGCCGCCGGCGCCGCCGACTACGTCACCAAGCCGCTGCAGCCGGCACAGGTACTGGCGCGAATCGCCGCGCACCTGCACAACGCGCGGCAGATGAAGCAGGCGCGCAGCGCGCTCGACGCTTTCGGCCAGGCGACGGTCGCCGTGCGTTCGCGCGACGGCAAAGTGGTGTGGCAGACGCCGCTCGCCAGATCATTGCTCAAGGACTATTTCGCCAACCCCGAGGAAGTCGCGCCGCAGGAGCTGCTCGATTGGATTGCCAACGCCCAGCGCGCGCGGCGCGAAGGCGACGAGCCGGTGGCCTTGCTCATCGCGCAGGGCTGCCGGCGATTGCTCGCCTCGTTCCATGACCAGACCGGCGACGACGAATGGCTGGTCGTTCTGCGCGAGGAAAACGACGCTTCAGCGATCGACTCGCTGATCGCCGCCTTTCGCCTGACCCAGCGCGAAGCCGAAGTGCTGCACTGGGTGACGCTCGGCAAGACCAGCCGCGACATCGGCGAGATCGTCGGCAGCAGCCCGCGAACCGTCACCAAACACCTCGAGCACGTGTTCGAAAAACTCGGCGTCGAAACGCGAACCGCCGCCGCCAACCTGGCGATGAGCAAGATCCGCGGCGCCTGAGCGGCGACCGGCAGCGGCCAACTCAACCGCTCAGCAGCGGCGCCCGTCCGGGGCGACGAGGTTTGCTGAGGCGCCACCGAGTCGATGATGATCGCGACGACCTCGGCCGTCGTCTTGCCAGTTTCTGGATCCAGCACGCTTGCGCCTGCAAGGACTCTGATTTAAGGCATGTCTGGCGGAGGCGTCGCCGGGAGAGACCACGGCCGTCATACGCGCAAAGGGCCGCCAGGCGCCTTCAACATTGGAAGGCGCTGAGCGACTGGTTCATGCGCACGGCAACTTCGCCCAAGGCCTTGCCGGCATCGGCCGTGTCGTGCGAGGCAGCGCTGCCGGCGTCGGCCAGGCGGCTGACGCTGGCCAGGTTGTCGTTGATCTGCCGGGCCGCGCTATTGACCTCGCGCGTGGCATTGACGATATCGGCAACGCCCGCCGTCAGCGCGTCGACGCGCTGATGAATGAGCGAGAGCGCCTGACCCGATTGTTCGGCACTGTGACGACCGCTCTGGATGTCGGCAACGCTCGCGTTGAATGACGCGACGGTTTGTTCGATGCCGTTCTGAATTCTTCCGATCAGCTTGGTAATCTCCTCGGTCGCCTGCGCGGTGTGTTCGGCGAGCTTGCGCACTTCGTCGGCGACCACCGCAAAACCTCGGCCCTGTTCGCCGGCGCGCGCCGCCTCGATCGCCGCGTTGAGTGCCAGCAGATTGGTCTGGTCGGCGATCGAACGGATCGTCTGAACGATTCCGGCAACCTCCTTCGACTGTTCGCCCAGCAGCGACACCGAGCGCTGCGCCTGGGCGCTGGCCTGGGCAATGTGCTCGACGCTGGCCTGATTCTCGGCGCAAGCGTCGGTACCGCTCTGCGCTTGACGTACCGCATCGGCGGCGACCGTTTCGGCTTGTGTCGCCTGCTCGAAAATCATCGCCACGCTGGCCGATATTTCTTCCATCGCCGCACTGGTCGCCATCGCCGCATCGGCGAGATGATGAGCATTCGTGTCGAGTTCATCGAAGCTCAGCTGAACCTGGCCGACGCGCTGATCGACCTGCTGCGCGGCCAGTCCCGTTTGCTCAAGCAGCAAGCGGATTCGTTGTTGCGCGTGCTGCAGGGTGCTCAGCACGCTGCCTTCCGGGCACCGGCGCGCTGACGAACGCAGGTCGCCGGCCGCCAGCCGGACCATTTCTGCGCGCAGTTCCTCAGGTTCGGCGCCGAGCAGTCGACCGATGCGACGCGAAACGAGAAGGTAGAGCAGCACAGCGACGACCAGACAGAGCGCTGCCACGACCGACAGCACCCAAAGGGCGTTCTGCGTCGTCACCGAGAGGTCGGCGAGGCGGGCATCCGACCAGCCGGAGGCAACCTTCACGGTGGCATCGACGCCGGCGCGATGCGCTGAATAGAGTTGCTTGAGATCGGCGAAAGCGGCTCGCGCCTCGTCGTCGCGGCCGGCCAAAACGGCGGGCAGAAAATCCTGTTCCAGGCGTTGCCAATAGGCTTCGCCCTTTTCCTTCTGCACCCCGAGCAGCGAGGCATACGCCGTCGCATCGATCGCTGACTGTTTGCCCTGCCAATAGACGTTGCGTGCCACGTAGTCCTTTTTCAATTGGGTGAACTGTTCGGCGAGCGCCGCCCGCTCAGCGAGCGGCTCGTCGAGCAACTGATAGGCCACCAGGTGAGTCTCGATAATGTAAAGCGGCGGCGGCAGGATATCGGCAACGATGTCCTTGCCGTCGCCCATCTGCACGGCAGCGTGTTCGACGCTACGCAGCGCGACCTGGCCCTGCAGCAACAGAATCGCGAAGCCGGCGCCGCAGACGACGACGAGGATGGTCAGCAGTGCCCTGAGTGAGTTGGTATATTTTGAAATCATGCGAATCTCGATGCTATGGCTGTAATCAGCGAGGCGTATCGGGATAACCCAAACCTTGATTGTCCTGCCTCACCGCTTTCGTCGACGACGTTGATGCATTGGGCGCCCATGTTCATGTAGTTGTGACGGGAGCCCTCCCCCCAACAAAACAGATGCTTACGCACCATTCCAGTGTTCTAGAAAGCGGATCGCACACCCAAACGGTGCAAAACATCGCGCTTTTCGCTTGGAAAGCGAAAGGCCCTATTACAAAGCAGGTTTTGTGCCTTGCGCAACATTCTCATCTTCCGGCGTTCGCCCCGTAGCCTGCCGGCCGAGCAGCCCCCTACGCAATCTTGCGTATTCCCGCATCGGCGGCCCTTCCTTACTCTGGCGTTGCGTTGCACTACCGCTTCGACTTCATTCCACGCCACCACTTAAGGAGATGCACCATGCAATCACGTCGCAATTTCATCAAGGCCACCGTGCTCTGCACGGCGCTGGCCTCGATCGGCCTCGCCTCGTTCGGCGCCCACGCCGCCGACACCATCAAGGTCGGCGTGCTGCACTCGCTGTCCGGCACCATGGCCATTTCCGAGACCGCGCTCAAGGAAACCGTGC
>Ga0316604_10000484_pt1 | contig 48115 bp, 43 predicted proteins | sample OWC_soil_day20_C_FD_207650 | JGI IMG/M metagenome (GOLD analysis project Ga0316604, IMG submission 207650) | Wetland soil microbial communities from Old Woman Creek delta, Ohio, United States - OWC_soil_day20_CT | ecosystem: Environmental > Terrestrial > Soil > Wetlands | place: USA: Ohio...
GTCGACTCGGTACAGATCTGGGGCAACCCTCAAAAACTGAGGGGTGAAGCCGTGATCGCCGAGTACATGAAGTAGGCCATGACTGCGCTGCCCCGGCTGATTCTGATTCACAAGCACGCGACCAGCGGTCGTGTCCGCTTTCTGTGCCTGAGCTCTGGTGTGGTTGCCTTCAAGCCTTTGCCGGCTCTGTCAGCGCTGCGCGACGAAGATTATTCACCGACCCTCCAGTTCCACCCGACGGCGGCTGTCCGCGAGGCGGAGATTCATCTCGGGCTGGCCGAAGGGGGCATCGAGCCGGTGCCTGATTTCCAGGCCTGGGTCGATACGCCGGAAGGTGACGTGCCGGTGCTGCTGGCCGCCTTTGCCGGCATAGACCCGCCGTTTTCTGCGGCGGAGCGGACCAACAGCCGTTTCATCGCGATCACCGAATCGCGCCAGCTGACTGAGGTCGAACGTAACCTGCTGCGTCGGGCCTACGAACACGTTCTTGGTTGATTGTCGCAAAAGCGACAAGACGTTGCGCTGCAACAATTCAATTAATTCAGTTGCTTAAGTTGATTCTCTGGCATGGCACAGGCCTTGCAATGAATAGCCCATCTACTCTGGGAGAATCGCCATGATCAATCTGACCCCCGCCGCTGTTAAAGCAGTCCAACGCTTCATTCGCGGTTCCGAAACACCGGTTATCGGTCTGCGCCTGACGATCTCGGGTGGCGGCTGCTCCGGCCTGCAATACGGCATGAAGCTCGAAAACGAGAAGGCCGACGACGACTGGGAAATGGAAGTCGAGGGCGTCAAGTTGCTGGTCGATGCGATGACCATGCCGATGATCGACAACGTCACTGTCGATTTCGTCGACACCCTGACCCATACCGGTTTCAAGTTCGACAACCCCAACGCCAGCGCCCAGTGTTCCTGCGGCTCGTCATTCTCGGTTTAAGGAGCTAACACCATGTGGGAATATTCAGACAAGGTTCGCGAACACTTCTTCAACCCGCGCAATTCCGGTCCGCTGGAAGAAGCGAACGGCATCGGTGATGTCGGTTCGATCCAGTGCGGCGACGCGCTGCGCCTGATGCTCAAGGTCGAGCCGGAAACCGAGATCATTCTCGACGCGCATTTCCAGACCTTCGGCTGCGGTTCGGCCATCGCTTCATCGTCGGCGCTGACCGAAATGGTCAAGGGCATGACGCTGGATCAGGCCCTGGAAGTCTCCAACCAGAACATCGCCGATTACCTCGACGGCCTGCCGCCGGAAAAGATGCACTGCTCGGTGATGGGCCGCGAAGCCCTGCAGGCAGCCATCGCCAACTATCGCGGCGAAGAGTGGTCCGATGACCACGAAGAAGGCGCCCTGATCTGCAAGTGTTTCGCCATCGATGCCGTGATGATCGAGGATGTGGTCAAGGCCAACAACCTGAACACCGTCGAGGAAGTCACCTTCTACACCAAGGCCGGCGGTGGTTGCGCCGCCTGCCACGAAGGCATCGAGGAAATCCTTGCCCAGGTCAAGGCCGAACGCGCCGGTCCCGGCGAAGTCTCGCCGCCGCCGGCCTGCCCGGCCACCCCGGAAGCGCCGAAGCCGCCGGCAAAGAAGCTGTCGATCGTCGAGAAGATCGCCAAGATTCAGGAAGTGCTCGAATCGGTCCGCCCGATGCTGCTCCGCGATCACGGCGATGTCGAGCTGGCCGACGTACAGGGCAAGAAGATCTACGTGCATCTCAAGGGCGCCTGCTCCGGCTGCATGATGGAAGCGGCTACCCTGGGTGGCATCCAGCAGAAGATGATCGAGACGCTGGGTGAACTGGTGCAGGTGCTGCCGTCGTCGCACATGCCCGTAGAGGCCTGATTCGAACCTACCCCGTCACAACAGAGAACCCGAGGACCGCGCCATGGAACCGAAACCGATCTACCTGGACAACAACGCCACGACGCGGGTCGATCCTGCCGTGGTCGAAACCATGCTGCCGTTTTTCACGGAGCATTTCGGCAACGCCTCGTCGATTCATGCCTTCGGCAGCGAAGTCGGCAAGGCCTTGAAGAAGGCCCGCAGCCAGGTTCAGGCGCTGCTTGGCGCCGAGCACGACTCGGAGATCATCTTCACCTCCTGCGGCACCGAGTCCGATTCGACCGCCATCCTGTCGGCGCTCAAGGCGCAGCCGGACCGCAACACGGTGATCACCACCAATGTCGAGCATCCGGCCATCCTGACCCTGTGCGAGTGGCTGGAGAAGGAAGGCTACATCGTCCACAAGCTGAAGGTGGACAAGAAGGGCCGCATCGACATGGACGAATACAAGTCGATGTTGAACGACCGCGTTGCCGTGGTCTCGGCCATGTGGGCCAACAACGAGACGGGTACCATCTTCCCGGTCGTCGAAATGGCCGAACTGGCCTCGGCCAAGGGCATCATGTTCCATACCGACGCCGTGCAGGCGGTCGGCAAGATTCCCATCGACCTAAAGAGCACCAAGATCGACATGCTGTCGCTGTCCGGCCACAAGCTGCATGCGCCCAAGGGCATCGGCGTGCTCTACCTGCGTCGTGGCTGCCGCTTCCGTCCGCTGCTCCGTGGCGGCCACCAGGAACGCGGTCGCCGGGCCGGTACCGAGAACTCGGCATCCATCGTCGGCCTCGGCATGGCCTGCGAACTCGCGATGCAGAAAATGGAAACCGAGAACACTACGGTCAAGCGCCTCCGCGACAAGCTGGAACAGGGCCTCCTGAGCCAGATCACGCACTGCTTCCCGACTGGCGACGTGAGCAACCGCCTGCCCAATACCAGCAACATCGCTTTCGAATACATCGAGGGCGAGGCCATCCTGCTGCTGTTGAACAAGCTGGGTATCGCGGCAAGTTCCGGCTCGGCCTGTACCTCCGGCTCACTCGAACCGTCGCATGTCATGCGCGCCATGGGCATTCCCTACACTGCCGCCCACGGCACGATCCGCTTCTCGCTGTCGGTCTACAACACCGAAGCCGAAATCGATCGCGTCATCGCAGCGGTACCACCGATCATCGCCCAACTGCGCAAGCTTTCGCCGTACTGGACCGACAAGGGCCCGGCCGTCAATCCCGAAGCCGCCTTCGCCCCGACTTACGCCTGACGGTAACCGTCTCTCTCAGCAGCAACCTCGGTTCGCCCCGGAAGCAATTCCGGGGCGTTTTTTTGGATGTACGGAATCTGCCGTTGAGATCAAGCAAGGGAAACGAAGGGGAGCTTGTCGCTCCGCGTTGATTCCGCGCGCAGGTCTTCACCATTTCTGTACGTCATGTTGAAGGTGGCAAAGAAGGCTTTGCCGGCGAAAAGACTACATACTCAGTGATCGGGTTTAAAGATCGAGTTGCAAGGCGGCCAGTCGCGCGTAGAGCCCGCCCTGATTGCGCAGGTCTTCCGGTGTGCCAATCTCGACAATATGGCCCCGCTCCATGACGACGATGCGGTCAGCCTTTTGTACTGTCGCCAGACGATGGGCAATGATCAACGTCGTCCTGCCTTCCATGGCTGCACTCAAGCCTTGCTGGACAAGCATTTCCGACTCGGCATCAAGTGCGCTGGTTGCTTCGTCGAGCAGCAAGAGGCGAGCGCCTTTCAGGATGGCACGGGCAATCGCGATCCGCTGGCGCTGGCCACCGGACAGGCGGGTGCCACGCTCACCAAGGAAGGTCTGATAGCCTTCCGGCAAGCGGTCGATGAACTCATCTACCTGCGCCGCCTTCGCCGCCTGTCTGACTTCCTCATCGCTGGCCGTGGCGCGGCCGTAACGAATATTCTCCATGGCGTTGGCAGAAAAAATCACCGGGTCCTGCGAGACGATCGCAATGTCCTTGCGCAGATCATGCAAGGATAATTGGCGAATGTCCTGGCCATTGATCCGGATGCAGCCTTCGGATGCCTCGTAATAGCGTAGCAGCAACTGGAAGATGGTTGTCTTGCCGGCGCCGGATGGCCCAACCAGCGCCACATTCTCGCCCGGCGCGATCGTCAGGCAGACGTCTTCCAGGGCGCGGCTTTGCAGGCGAGCCGGATAAGAAAAGGTGACGTGCTCGAAGCTGATTTCTGCCTGGCTTGAAGGTACCGGCGTCAGGGGGGTCGGCGCTTCGCGAATGGCAGATTCAGCCTGCAGCAGATCCAGTAGCCTCTCGGTCGCACCGGCGGCGCGCATGACGTCGCCCCAGACTTCCGCCATGGTTCCAACACCACCGGCGACCAGCGCGGCATAGAGAACGAACGAGGCGAGCTGCCCGCCAGTCAGCAGACCGTCGTGCACCTGGCGTGCCCCAATCCACAGCACGAAGATGATCGTTCCCATGACGGCCGTGATGATCAGCGCAGTCAGTGCCGCACGGACACGTGTACGCCGGATCGCCGTGACAAAACTGGTTTCCGTACGCTCGGCGAAGCGTCGCGCTTCGTGCGCTTCCTGCGTATAGGCCTGAACCGTCGGCATGGCGTTGAGAATTTCGCCGGCCAGAGCAGAAGCGTCAGCGATCTTGTCCTGGGATTCTCGCGACAGTTTCTTGACCTTTCTGCCGATCGCGAGGATGGGCAGAATCAGCAGCGCCATCAGGCCAAGGTTCAGCGAGAACAGGTAGAGGCTGGTCACGGCCAGCATGATCATGCCGCCGAAAAACTGAAACAGGCTACGCAGTCCCATCGAAATGGAACTGCCAACAACGGTCTGGATCAGCGTGGTGTCACCGGTCAGGCGGGACAGAACCTCGCCTGTTTGCAGCGTCTCAAAAAACTGGGGTGACTGGGCCAATACCCGCGCATAGACGGCGCTGCGCAAATCTGCCGTGGCGCGTTCGCCGATCCAGGAAACCGTGTAGAAACGTGCAGATACGGCCAAGGCCCATAGGCTGGCCAAGGCGAACAGGGCAATGAAATGGCCGTTCAGGCTCAAGGTGCCCAGCAGGCTGTTGCCGGGCTGTGCCCGATCGCCGAAACCGAAATCGATCAGGTCACGAAAGGCCAGCGGCACGACCAAAATGGTGGCCGACCCCAAACAGAGCAACACGAAGGCCAGCGCAATCCTCAGTCGGTAGGGGTGCAGGAACGGCCATAGCCCTTTCAGTGCGGACAGGCGGCGCGGGGCTGTTGATTGGCTAGGCTGGCTGATGGGCATCGCTGATTCTCGAGTTATTTTATGGAATGCTAGAACTGTTTTCTCTACTCACGGGATGGCGAAACCCTTTTCAAGCATACTCAATGGGGAAGGTATGTCTGTTCCTTAGCCAACATTAAGCCTCGATTGTTCAGAGATCGCTGAACAGCAGCAACTAAACTGATTGAAGCAGGCACTTGCAACAGGGTGCGATGGCACACAGACGGCAACCGTCACCCACTTTAACGTACCAAGAATCACCCGATGTGACCTGCTTTGCCCTGTTCATGGTGAGTCGCAACCGATGATTGGAGATGCCAAGATGAAGATCCGAACCAAGGAAATCAGGCAATACCTGACACAGCTGGTCGCCAGTATGGTGATTGGCATTGCTGCAATTGGCATTGGCGTGGCCGCTCCTCTTGAGTTGCCCCCACTTGTGCAGCCAGCAAGCGGCGAACGCCATCCTGGCAAGGTGATCTGGGTCGACCTGGTTACCCCGGACCTGGCAGGTGCCAAACGCTTTTATGGTGCGCTGTTTGGGTGGAGCTTCCAGGACGTTCCCGGTGACGAAAAGAATTTTTCGCTGGCCATGCTCAATGGGGAGCCGGTCGGTGGACTGATACAACGTGCCATGCAGCCAGGTGCGCCCCGGCAGCCGAATTGGCTTACCTTCATTTCCGTCGTGGATGTCACTGAAGCGCAGCGCGTTGTTCTTGCCCGTGGTGGCAAGGTGCTCTCGGCGCCGCGTACCTATCCGCAGCGTGGTCGCCAAGCCGTGTTCGCCGATCCCCATGGCGCGCCATTTGCCGTTTTGCAGTCGAGTAGCGGCGACCCGAAAGATGAGCTGGCCGACCCCGGTGAATGGATCTGGAGTTCTCTGGTAACCCCCGATCCCGATAAGGATGCTGCCTTCTATCAGGCCGTATTCGGCTATGAAGTATTTGAGCTTCCAAGTGAGGATGGCCTGGAACATGTCCTGCTGGCGAACGACGATTACGCACGAGTCAGTCTGAATGAACTACCTCAGCGAGGGGCAAAGAGCTATCCCCATTGGCTCAATTTCGTTCGAGTCATCAGCGCTAGCGATGCCGTTGCCAAAGTTGTCGCGCTTGGCGGCAAGATACTGGTCGCTCCTCAGCCCGACCGACATGGCGGGCTCGTGGCGGTTGTCGCTGACCCGGCTGGCGCGCCATTTGGCCTGCTCGAATGGCCTGCAGCCAACAGCAAAGAGGTGGTCAAATGAAAGCGTCGTGGATCAAGCTGTCGGCTAGTGGGCTGTTCGCCGCTCTGCTTCTCAGTATCGGTGGGTGTGTGGCCGTTGGTGGTTACGATGGCGCCCCTGGATACTATGGCGAGAGCAGCGTTGGCTATGGCGTAGGTTTCTATCAGCCTTATGGTTACAACTACGGTGGTGGATGGCAACCGGGATATCGGGTTGCTCCCCCCTTGCGTGGTGGCTTTTACTCTCCGGGAAGATCCTATTCGCGACCATCGGGCCCAAGTTATCGCCCGGCACCGCAATCGCGCCCCATGCCGTCAATCCCGATGCACCCACATGGTGGGTGGGGTGGGCGACAGCGCCATTGATGGCTTCCCTCTCTATCGTGCCCTGCGCAAGACCCGTCAAGCCAGGAGACGAAGAGAGGAATTCGGCTCGCCGTCCTGATTCTGATCATCGTGTCAATTGATCAGCAAATCGGTGATTGACATCGCGATGCGTGGCCTCATCAGCACGAACAGCGATGATGACGTCGCGCAAGCGTGCATCAGCCGCCAGATTCCAGTAATCGATGGCGATTGCGGGGGCAGGGACATTGGCGTAAGCGCCGTTGTCCACGCCTGCCAGATAGGTCGTGTAGCTATAGACCGCTTCTTCCTCCAGGTAACCCACGATACGATGGGCGGTTGCCGGAGAGAGCAGATAAAGCAGAAAATAGAAGTTGTAAAACGCCCCTTGAACAAGCAGGATCAGCAGGCGCTCAAGCCGTGATGGCCGGGCAATGAGAATGAACGTCATCAAATGCATGCGCTCATTTTCTGCTTCGTCTATTAACGTGCGGATCCATCCGTGATCAGATTCCATTCGGCGCAGCGATTTCAGGTGCTGTAGCGAACCACCGACCATGCCAGGTACTGCGGCGATGGTTTCCAGAACCACGGCTCGATGGCCATAGCGCCTGGCAAAAAAACTGTCCGCAAAGAAGCGCAGGAATTTGACAAACAGATAGGCCAGCTTGTCCCGCACATTCTCTGGAACGTGATGTTGCAGCGGTTTCTCTTGGTCAGGCATGTTGCAGGAACCTCTCGCCTATTGAATCAAACGGCCACAGGCTTCAGAGCAACGCGCGCAGGCCTTTGCGCAACGCTGGCAATGTTCCATTTCGTGCGATGCGCACTCGCCACCACAGGCATGGCAAATGACCGCACAGAGGGCTGCGATTTCCTTCATGTGTTCGTCGCCACGCGCAATTGAGCCCGCCGTAAGCCGACAAAAATCAGCGCATTCCATATCGAGCGAAGTGCATCGCGCCATCTTTTTCGGATCACTTCCATTGAGGCAAGTCGATACACACGCCAGGCATGCCGTAGCGCAGTCATTGCACGCTTGAAGGCATTCACTCTATATTCCATTCAGCATCACGATCTCCTGTAAGTAGCTCGGTTCGGGTAGCTGATTATTTCAACAAGCGCGATGGCGCTCAGTTCGATTGCACACACAACAACCCGACTGACGGTAATCATTGGGCAATCGGGGGGCAGCAACAAATTGCGGTTTTTCTGTGTGCTTGCGCACAGTCTTGCCTCCTTTATTGCAGGCAAGATGAAGCCATGACTCTCGTCGAGTCGACTCGCCACGGTAGTGCCGGACATTGATTGCTCCTTGGCAATTTCAATCGTCCTTGTCAGGCATGGCCTTCTTTGTCTTTTCAGGAATAAACCATGAAACCGAATATTTTGTTGTTACCAGGCTTGCTCAATGACGCCAGCGTTTTTACGGAACAGGTTGCCGCCTTGTCGACGGTGGCGACGGTCGAAGTTGGCAACCTGACCATTGCCGAATCAGTCGCCGATCTGGCGGCGAGCGTTCTTAAGAATGCCTCGGCCAAGCGCTTTGTTCTGCTTGGCCTATCACTTGGCGGCTACGTTGCCTTCGAAATCATGCGCCAAGCGCCTGAGCGGGTGCTCGGACTCGTGCTGATGGATACGACGGCGCGTCCCGATACGCCAGAGACCAGTGCAAAACGTGAAGCGCTGATCAAGCTTGCGGCAACTGATCTCGATGCAGTCAGCGAACAATTGCTGCCGCTTCTCTCGCATCCTGATCGCATGAACCTGCCCGCCGTGCGTGGCGTCATCCAATCGATGGCAAGCAGTCTGGGGAAAGAGGTTTTTGAGCGTCAGCAGCGGGCAATCATGGGCCGTCCCGATAGTCGGCCAACGCTAAAAAGCATCGCCTGCCCGACCTTGGTGGTCTGTGGCCAGGATGACCTGATCACCCCACCGGAGTTGGCGACGGAGATTGCCGACGGGATCAAGCATGCCAAGCTCGAGATCATCGCGCAATGCGGCCACTTGTCGACGCTTGATCAACCAGCGGTCGTCTGCGAACTCTTGCTTGGCTGGATCAAGAAGCACAAATTTTGACAAACATGCAGACCTTAAGCGCCTCAGGCATAAAACCGAATCTGATTGCCGCCAGCATGCTTGGCTCGATACATGGCCATATCGGCCCGTTTCAAAATTCCGCCCTGAGTCGCTTCCTGAGGCTTGATCAACGTAATGCCAATGCTCGCCGTGCAGCAATATTCAAAGGCCATATCAAAGTCACCGACATGACCGGTGTTTAGTGCGTAAGGCTCCGACAGGGCCACACGAAGCTTTTCGGCAATGTTCTCCGCCTGAGCGATCGATTCAGACTCGTCGATATCGAGCTGACCGAGCATGACGACAAATTCGTCTCCGCCAAAGCGGGCCACCGAGTCCATCTCGCGGACAGAACATTTAAGTCGTTCCGCCACTTGAATCAACAGCAAATCGCCCACGTCATGTCCGTACGCATCGTTGAGTGGTTTGAAGTCATCCAGGTCGATGAACATCAGGGCACCAAAGCATGCGCTGCGTGAACTCGCCGCCATGATTTGGCTCAACCGGTCAATGAACAGCCTGCGATTGGGCAGTCGCGTCAGGGGGTCATGGAACGCCATTTGATGCACCTGTTCCTGAAGCTGCTTGCGCTCGGTGACGTCTTGCGAAACCACGACCACGCGTACTACTTGCCCTTCCTTGTTCTTGATGACGCTGCCACGCGATTCCATCTCATGGATTTTGCCATCGGTCGCCACGAAGCGATAATCGATCTGGCGCCCTTCGCCGGATCGTACCGTTTCCATGAACACCTGCCTGACTCGTTCCTGGTCATCCGGGTGAATTTCGGCGAATGAATTCGTGCCGTGCAAGTCACTCACGTTACCGAAGAATTGTTGGTAGGACGGACTGTTATAGAGCCGTCGGCCCTCTGGGTCGAGCACAGCGATGAAGTCAGACAGATTCTCCGCAATCAGATGGAAGAATGCCTCCTGTTCTCGCAAAGCCTCTTCCAGTCGCTTGCTCTCGGAGATATCGCCGAACGTAGTGCGATATACAGGCTTATCGCCGACCCTGGATTCGCAGACTGAGTTCAGACGTACCCAGAATGTCGTTCCGCTTTTATTCACCATGCACAGGTCACAGGTGTGCAGCCCCTCCGTTGAAACGAGCTGTTGTCTGTAACGGTAAAACGTATCCTGGTCTTCTTTGGCAATGAAGCGGTGAAATGGCTGTTTGACCAGAGACTTCCGAGCCACACCCAATAACGTCGCGGCGGTAAGGTTGGCTTGCAGGATTACCCCTTGGTCGTTCAGGGTGCAGTAGCCAATCGGCGCCAGATCGTAGAGATCACGATAAAGAATTCGTGAGGCCTCCAGTTCAGTCTGAACCTGGCGTAGTTCGTCATTCTGCAACTCAAGCTCGATTTGGCGCACACGCAACTCGTGCAGCAGTTTTTGCGGATCGACATCGATTGGCGGCGGGGCCGGCACCTCTTGATGGGCAAGACGCTGCTCGGCCTTGAAACGCAATTTTTTCAGGCTGCGTGCATCAGGGCTCTTCCGCATCAATGCCTCGCATCTTTCAAGAAGTGTTTGATCATGGAAGCCAACAGGCTGAACAACGGGTGCTTGCCCCGCCCGCATGACGAGTCATTTTTCTTGTCCAGACTTCTTGTATTCGTTTTTCAAATCAGCGAAGGCCGCCTCGATCTTGCCATGAGCATTCTCTGCATTGCCTTCGTACCGTGGCTCCTGAATTCTGACGACCTTACCGGCAACTTCGTTCCCTTTTCCCTTCATTGCTTTGGAAGTGCACTTGGTTTGATTTTTTTTCATGGCCTGCTCCTAATTGCAATGGTCATCTGTCGAGGAAAAGCCCAGATAGGCGGGGCTTCTGGAGGGCCTGGGAACGAGGTGCTCAGCCTGATCTTCCTGAGCGGAGATTCGTTTGATTCGTTATATCGGTCATTGCCTTGCCTCTTGTTTCACTTTATTCAATGACGTTCAAATGCTCTGTTTGCTACCGAACATTGGGGTTGAAAATGACGATTGAGCAGGAGCTTGACTCCGGTGTGGGGGCTGCCGTGAAATGGAGTGATTCAGTGCTGGCAAATTTAGCCGCCCCGCCTGCAAAGGCAAGGGAGCCGCAGGGTATGACTCCGCGCTTATCCGGCAAGCGAGATAAGCCAGCGGGCCATGCTGTGCCAGAGCGCAGTTGCACTGAACGGGATTTTCAACAGCTGCACCGCCAGCGCGAAGCCCCCTGCCCATAGATAGGCGGGGTGCACTTTGCCATTGCTCCGCCAGTCGTAGATCATGCCGGCAACAATGAAGAGTTCTCCAATAAGTGCGGGCAGCAGAACCCCCGCCACAGGCGGCGGCGGGCCTGGCAGGCCGGCAACGCCAACGGTGCCCTCAAATGGTGGCAAATGGCCGCCCATCACGATGTAGGCGATAAAAGGGCGGGCGATGGCAGCGTCGAGGATAACGGCCGTTGCCGAGATCAAGAGACGCTTGTGCCAATCAGGGCGATGCACATTGGCGATCGCAGAAATCACGAGAACAGCGAAAGTGAGCATCGCCGCCATCGGCACGATCATGAAGGCCTCGCCACCGTCGGAGTGATTTGCAGCGATCGCCCGTTGCGCTGCATTGATCGCTGCCAAGGTGCCGAAGATCGTCATCGCGGTGGCAAGGGATACGCCGATCATGCCGACATTGCGATGACGGGCAGTGTTTCCCGAGGCGACCAGCCAGCCCTGATAGATCAAGAGTAGTGTCCAGCCGAAAAAGAGCAGTGCGTGAATCGTGATCACACCGATCCGTGCTGGTATGCCTTGAGCCAACGGAATCCAGAATGTCGGTACAAAGCCCAGGAACGCGGTGGCCATCATGGCTATCGCCATCCAAAGATAGAAACGTGGCCGACGCGCTGCGTTACCGTGTCGCTTTATCTCAGTTCTCATATGACGACCCTTTCTCCGTATTCCGGACCGCCGTGCGAGATTCGTAGCAAGGGCGAGTCCAAAACATTCCCAGACAGGCATATTCGGCATTAGATACGCAGGTTCTGTGGTTGGTTCATGTCGCCGTATTGAGTCGGCGAGCTTGGCTGGCAGTGCTCATTGATGGCTAGGTCTGTTTACGCGAAAGCAGGGTCCCTTTGTTGCGTCGGAAATCCCTTGGCCGCATCGCGATTCATTGCCTTAGCGGAGCGCCGCGCAAACATCCCTGACATGAGCGCGCAGCCAGCGATGGGCTGGGTCGGCATCCAGCCTTGGGTGCCAGAGCAGGGATACCGTGATCTCCGGCATGGCGACGGGAAGCGGGAAGCTATGCATTCCGCTGCGCAGGTTTCCGGTGTGTCGTTCGGGAACGCTGGCGATCAGGTCAGTGGCCCGAGCCAGCGCCAGCGCGGTGGAAAAGCCACCGACGATGGTGACGATCTGCCGTTCCAGTCCGAATGCTTTCAGCGCTTCATCAATCGCGCCCTTGCCCAGTCCCCGCCGCGAGACGTAGATGTGCCGGCCGGCAGCATAGCGGGAAGGGGTGATTTCACCCTGGCTCAACGGGTGCCCCAGGCGCACGACGCCAACGAAACGGTCGCGGAACAATGCCTGGACCCGTAGTTCTGGCGCTGTCGTCTTGCCGACAACGCCGGTTTCCAGATCGACGAGTCCGTCGCGAAGCGGGGTGCTGTCCTTGTCGGGTTTCTGCACAAAGCACAGGCGCACACCGGGCGCTTCCTCGCTGATCCGGGCGATCAGCTCGGGTCCGAAGGTCTCGACAAAACCTTCGCTGGTGCGCAGCGTAAACGTCCTGACCAGCTGTTTCAGATCGAGCCTTTCGGCCGGGCGCAGGATGGCTTCTCCATCCTGCACGAGCTGACCGACTCGCTCGCGTAGTTCAATGGCGCGGGGCGTCGGGACGAGACCGCGTCCGGCCCGGACCAGCAACGGGTCACCCGTTGTCTCGCGCAATCGCGCCAGCGCCCGGCTCATCGCCGACGGGCTGAGCCGCAAGCGTCGGGCAGCGCGCGCAACGCTGCCCTCTGCGAGCAGCACATCAAGGGTGACCAGCAAGTTCAGATCGGGTCTCGACATGCTTCAACCATAGCAGTGTTTGATCAATATATGGCGTCAAACGCAGCAATAAAGTGCAAATGCTGCGCCTTCCGCCATGCTAAAGCCGGCACTACGATTCAGATGGTCCGATACAGGGCGCTGCCCTTAAAAGGAGTTCATCGTGAAGGCAATCATTTCAGGAAAAGACGAGGCGGCATCTTCGCTGCGCTGGAGGCTCGCCAGTCTGTCGCTCCCCGTGTTGCTAGCGTCGCTCGGTACCAGCATCGCCAATGTGGCTTTGCCGAATCTGGCTGAGGCGTTCAATGCCACCTTCCAGGAAGCCCAATGGATCGTCCTGGCTTATCTTCTTGCCGTCACCACCCTGATCGTCAGTGTTGGCCGGCTCGGTGACATCACCGGCCGCAGGCGCTTGCTGTTGGCCGGAATCTTCCTGTTTACGCTGGCTTCTGGCCTCTGCGGCATCGCGCCGACGCTGTGGCTGCTGATTGTCGCCCGGGCGCTCCAGGGGCTTGGCGCAGCGGTCATGATGGCCCTCACCATGGCGTTTGTCGGTGAAACATTCCCCAAGGCCAAGACCGGCAGCGCCATCGGGCTGCTCGGGACGATGTCGGCAATTGGCACCGCGCTCGGCCCGTCGCTCGGCGGCGTCCTGATCGCTGGATTGGGTTGGCGGGCAATCTTCTTCGTCAATGTGCCGCTGGGTATCCTGGCGCTGCTTCTTGCCTGGCGCTACCTGCCTGGCGATAGAAAGGGGCTGAATGTTGACCGGGTTGGCTTCGACGCTATCGGTAGCTTGCTGCTTGCGCTGACGCTGGCGGCGTATGCGCTGGCCATGACGCTGGGGCGCGGTCGTTTCGGCCAGCTCAACATGAGCTTGTTGATGCTCACTGCGGCTGGCATCGGCTCTTTCGTTTTCGCCGAGGCGCGAGTCAAGTCCCCTTTGCTCCGGTTGGCGATGTTCCGCAATCTGGACCTGAGTGCCAGCCTCGTCATGAGCCTGTTGGTTTCGACGGTGATGATGGCGACACTGGTGGTTGGGCCGTTTTATCTGGCTCGGGGGCTTGGGCTTGATGCGGCACTGGTCGGGTTCGTCATGTCGGTCGGCCCGCTGGTGGCTGCGCTGACCGCTGTGCCCGCCGGGCGCCTTGCCGACCGGTTTGGCGCCCAACGCATCACCAGCATCGGGCTTCTCGGCATGGCCGCCGGCGCCGGCACGCTATCACTGCTGCCGACGATGTTCGGCATCCCCGGCTACCTCGCTCCGCTCGTCATCCTCACGTCCAGCTATGCGCTGTTCCAGACGGCCAATAACACCGCAGTCATGAGCGATGTCAGCCCGGAGCAGCGGGGCACCATTTCCGGCATGCTCAACCTGTCGCGCAATCTGGGGCTGATCACCGGCGCATCGGTCATGGGGGCGGTGTTCTCAATTGCCTCCGCGGCGACCGACATCACAACGGCCCCCCCGGAAGCCGTTGCCACCGGAATGCGGATCACTTTTGCCGTCGCGGCAGCGCTGATCGTTGTTGCCCTTGCCATCTCGGCTGGTACCTACCGCTGGACAGTGCGCAAGCGGGAACTTGCTGCGTAAGGGGCGGGGCAAGGCTGGCCAGCGTTTCAGGCCAGAAGTTGCCTATCAATATGCTTTTTAAAGCTCGGTGCCGAGCCAGCCGGCGGGTTTAAAACCCCACCGCCAGTGCTAGCGCCGAGCCAGGATCAACGAGCCTTTTTCGCGTGGATTGAGATCAATACGGTCGATGGACTCAAATCCGGCCGCCGTTAGCCATTGGCAATAATCTTCGTAGCGATAGGTCTGGGTGCCGGTTTCCACCAGCAGGGTCAGGCGAAATGCCGCATCAAGCGCATCCAGCGGGTTTTCAGCCAGATATTCATGAATGACCAGCAAACCCCCCTGGCTCAGCGTTTCGCCGATTCGCTGGATGACCTGGCGATTCTCTTCTGCCGTATGGTTATGGGCGACCGAGAGGTAAAAAACCAGATCGTGTTCATTCCCCCAATCCTGGGCCTGCAAGTCGCCAGGGCTCAGGCGGATACGGTCGGAAAGCTGTTCGTTCTCGATGGTTGCGCCGGTTTCAGTCAAGGCGCTGGGCAGATCGACGATCACCGCATTGAGCTGCGGATAGCGCTGGCAAAAACGGATGGCATGCAAGCCGTGTGACCCGCCCAGGTCAAGCAAGCGGTGCTGTTCGGGCAACACAGGCACATGCCTGAGCAGGTCGGGACCGAGGTCCGAGGCAAACGCGGCCATGTAGGAAGAAAACAGTTCCCCGAGATGGGATTGTTCGATCATCGCATCCCAAAGCGTTTTCTCCGGATGGCCGCTGCGTACCGCTTCGGCCAGTCCGCCCATCATTGGCCAGGCCTCGTGCGTCCACAACAGGCCGGGGGTGTAATCGACCTGCCCAAGACTGGTGAACCAACGCTGGGTACTGGCCGTATTAGCCAGGCGCTGATCCTGTTTTTCCAGATAGCCCAGGGCAATCAGGAAATCGGCCAGGGCCGCCGTACCCTTCAGGCTGGACTGAATTTTCTCGGCCAGTTGCGCTACCGATAGCGGACCGTTGGCCAATGCCTCAAACAGACCCAGGCGCCCGGCCGAGATGATGGCCGAAGACTTCATCATCGGCATGTAGACATCCAGCATGGCCAACTCGGCGGAACCTGTTGGCTGGCAGACATCTGGTTTCGGGATGCGGGGAAGGTGTATTGCTGTCATTGTCGGCTCGGCTCCGGTCAATTCAACGCCGCTTCAGGTGCGGCAAGCAGTATCGTATTGACCGAAAACTCTTATCAAAGGGGGAATGGTGGCTCACGTGGAGCTGATCGGGCGTAATTTTACGCATTGATCGCGAATCGCCGCTCACTCTTCGGTCGTGGTCCAAGGTGAGGGGGCTGCGCATCGAGCAATATCTTGAAGTGTTGTGCCGCGAGTTTGCAGCACGGGGCGCCCCCATCGTATGTGCCAGGTACCGGAAATCATTTGTTTTCCGGCATCCGGCACAAGCCTGATCAGCCCATCGATTTCTCGATGGCTTCCAGCAATTTCAGGGCGCGTTCGCGGTTTTTGGCTGCAGCCGCCGCGCGTCCCTCGGTGTCTGCTGTGTCAGCAAGCGATGCCTGAATCAGTGCCTCGTGCGGCGTCATGCCGCCGAGTGCGGCTTCCAGCATGCGGTCGGCGTTCAAGTCAGCGTCTTTGTCTGGCATTGAGTTCTTCTCCATTCGAGTCGATGGCTTGTGTGTAACCCAGTGAAAAGGCCCTGCGGATTTGGCAGGGCCTCTGGTCTCGCAACAACCGGCCGGGTTTAGCGGCCCTTGGTCATCGCGGCGATGTTGGCCTGGGCCGCATCGGCGAACTGCTTGGTCACGCTGTTCATGTTGCCGAAAGCCGAGTTGGCAGCGGCGATGGCGCTCTGGATCGCGGTAACGGCACCTTCGGAACCAGCCGGGGCAGACTTGGCGGCCATGGCCATCATGCCGGCCATGGATTTCTGAAGGCCACCAAACTGGGCTTCGACCATCTTGGCCAATTCCTGCTGGGTCTGGGTGGTGATTTCATAAACGGTGCGGGAGTAGGCGACAGCCTTTTCGATAGCCGGTTGGGCCAGCGAAGACTGGGCGGCGAGGGCAGCTTGCGGATCCTTGGCGGCCATCACGGACTGTACGCCGGAAACGGTGTCTTCCAGCGCAGCGCGGGCGGTGTCCAGATTCAGGGCGGCGATACGCTCAGCCGAGGCCAGGGCGGTGTTGGCGACAGCCAGCAGGGAGTCGACGGTGGCCTTGTTGGCGGTGGCGAATTGTTCGGTATTGAGGGACATGTTTGTTTCCTGAAAGATGTTGGATTCGGTGTGTTCGGTGCGCAGTATAGAGCAATGCGTGGCAAAAATTGTGCACTGCAGCAAAATAAGGTTTTGCGCATTGCTTCCCGAGTTGGCTATCTCGGCGCCTATTTGGTGATCGGAGCGCCTCGCCCGGAGAATTCATCGCTCATGCGGTAGATGGCGTCAGCAAAGGATAATTTAGCGTTTTCCCGACAGAAGCGGTTCGCGTAACCCTCGATGGTTCCATTGGAAACGTCTGTCACCTGCTGGCGCTGATTCGCGTAATTGTGCCCGCTCAAAAAGCCGCGAGCCCAAGCCAGATAGGCATGGCGTTGATCAGCTTCCTGCTTTGAAGCGTTCCAGGCCTGGCACGACATGTCATCCAGTCCTAGAAGCTTGAGCGGTGCGGCATTAACGTTGACTAGCAGTAGGCTGGCCAGCAATCCAAACATCCATTTAAGCAACTTGCTACGTCGCATTTCGATTTTTCTCTCTTATTGGTGGTGTTGTTTGCAAGACTCACCAACAGAATGCCATAGCATCGGCAGGATATCGAGTGATGGAGGCGATTTCACCCGTCGTGCGGGATACGAGGGGCAAGGTGTTCTTAATTAACCGTGGCGTTTTATGGTGTGGACGAATCGTGCCGTCGAAGATTTTCATGCCAAGGTGCGTTCGGGACGCGTGCCTTTACCTTGTTGGCAGGCTTTTCCCTTTGCGGAAACGGTGAGTTCCGCTTATCGCTGCAGGCTCGCCTCAAAGGCGGCTTCGGCATTTCCCGAGAAATGGTATTGGGCAAACAAACGCCTCAACTGGTTTGAGCTGATCTTGGCGGTGGCGGCAAACCAGATGCCAATTCGCTGTCCTTGCTTGACGAGCGTGCTGAAGGCGTAGTGCCATTCACGGGCTTCAGCGAGGCGTTCGATCACTGCTTGTTCGTTGCTGATCGAAATGCCGGCGCGTTTCAGCGAGTGGATGAACGAAGTGGATTCGGTTTGGTTTACGAACATTTTGGACTCCATTAAAAGTGCGTCTATGCTCAAGTAACGGAGGTCTTGGCGTTTCGTTGACCCTCGGTATGTGGCGTTCGTGTAACAGCGAGCGCAGATTGAAAAAAATTAAGACGGCCATGACAACCTAATGGCGACTGGCGCGTTAGTTAAGTGTCAGGTTTATTGTTTAGAGGAAATCGAAGTGCGTTGGATCGTAGTCGCCGCAGTGCTTGCTCTCTCTTCCATGGGGGGTAACGCCTCGGAATCCGCCACCGCGGAGAATCAATTGGCAGAAGTGCCCGCTCAGGTTGCAGGGGCGGATAGTGGCGTGACGGTGACCCCGATTTCGAGCCATTCCATGGCAGTCGAACTGGTCAGGGAGTTAAACCCCGGTTCGGAAAAGCGTTTGGTCAGGAATGTGGCTCAGAAAAAGTCCCTTCCCAAATCCTTGCTCACCAGAACGGAGCGCCACCAGATTGCCTTGCTGGTCGAGAAGCCAAAGTCAGCCGACCCATCGCTACGCTATTCCATCAATGATGAGGATACCGATGGCGGAGCGGACGACCTTGATCTCCAGGCGTCCTTTGGGCGACCCAAAGTCGCCAAAAAAATGGACCAGAATGATGAGGACAAGGATCAGGCGCTTTCTGATGCCGTGAAACTTCGCTTGTTCCTGGCCCGCATGAAAGCAATAAAGGCTCACGAGAAGAAGTTTTCGTGACCTGGGGTCAATAGCGGATACAGGCGAGTCAGGCGCGGCAGGAAGGCGCCTGATTTTTGAGCGCGACTGCTAAGTCCTTGGCCTGGCAGGTCTTCTCAAAACTGCCAACGGCCAGTCCACAGAGTTATCCACAGAAAATGTGGAGAAACAGCACAGCTAGTATTGGTGCATGAAACTGGTGTTCGCGCACTTTATGGGTGCCTGATCTTTCTCACAATCCAGTCCCATAGCGCCTCGCCAAGATAGGGAAGAACTGCGCCACAACTCAGTACGACAAGCATTTCAGGCTCTAGCATTTTGATCACCCCGATGCCTATGAACGAACACGCTAATTTATACGCAAATAACGTGCCAATTTGACTGAGCCGTTGGCTGGATGGTGTATTTCGGTGGGCAGGGTATCCCGTTTACTGTTCGACAAATGCCCGTTCGATCACATAGTCACCGGCAACGCCGATGTGGGGCGATATCTCGAAGCCGAAACCGTCGAGCATGCTGGATATTTCTTTCAGCATGGCCGGGCTGCCGCAGATCATGCCGCGGTCGGTGGCTGGATCAAGCGGCGCTTCGCCAATGTCCTCGAACAGTTTTCCAGAGAGGATCAGGTCGGTCTGTCGCCCTTCATTGCGGAACGGCTCACGAGTTACCGTTGGGTAGTAGATCAGCTTTTCGCGAAGCAGTTCTCCCAGATACTCGTGTTCCTTCAAGTCCTCTTCGATATAGTCGTGATAAGCGAGTTCGTTGGTCCAGCGCACGCCGTGAATGAGAATGACCTTCTCAAAGCGCTCGTAGGTTTCCGGGTCGTGGATCAGGCTCATGAACGGCGCCAGCCCCGTGCCAGTCGCAAACATGAACAAGCGCTTGCCTGGCTTCAAGTCACGCAGCACAAGGGTGCCCGTCGGCTTCTTGCTGATCAATAGCGGATCGCCAGGCTTGAGGTGCTGCAGGCGGGAGGTCAGCGGGCCATCCTGGACCTTGATGCTGAAGAACTCCAGATGCTCTTCGTAGTTGGCGCTGGCGACGCTGTACGCTCGCATCAGGGGGCGACCGTTTACTTCGAGACCGATCATTACAAACTGACCGTTATTGAAGCGCAAGCCGGGGTCGCGCGTCGTCCGGAAGGTGAACAGGTTGTCGTTCCAGTGATGAACGGAGAGGACTTTTTCGGTAGCAAAGTTGCTCATGGTCGTGGCGTTCTGGTTGGCAATGTCTGCATGCTAGGATGACTTGCTAATTTATGGAATCGTGCAATTTATATATCGCTTACCTATAATGCAGATATGAGATTAACACTGCGCCAATTGGAGATTTTTGCGCTCATTGCCAAGACGGAGAACGTATCCCGTGCCGCCGACCGTCTGGCAATGTCGCAATCAGCCGCGAGCAATGCTCTGGTCGAACTGGAGAAGGCTTACGATTGCCCGCTGTTCGACCGGATTGGCAAGTCCCTGCGCCTCAACGCCACCGGTCAGGGCTTGCTGCCGCTGGTCGAAAGTCTTCTTTCGCAAGCCAGGGATGTCGAAGCCTACCTGTCCGGCGGAAAGCTCGGGCCGGTCAGCGTCGGTGCCACCATGACCATCGGCAATTATCTGGCGACGCTGATCATCGCCGATTATATGCATCTGCATCCGGAAGCCCCGGTCGCCTTGCATGTTGCCAATACCGATGCCATCGTCGAACGATTATTGCGCTACGAGTGCGATGTGGGCTTGATCGAAGGGGAGGTCAGTCATCCGGATCTTTTGATCGAGCCCTGGATGGATGATGAGCTGGTTGTCTTTTGCGCTCCCGGCCATGAGTTGGCAGGGAGCGGGCCAGTCGATAATGAAATTCTGGCTCGGCAGCTATGGATACTGCGTGAACGCGGCTCCGGAACACGGAGCCAATTCGATCGCGAAATTGGCTGTCATCTGGGACATGTCAAATTGCGCCTGGAGTTGGAGCATACCGAAGCGATCAAGCGTTCTGTCGAATCCGGATTGGGTATTAGCTGCCTTTCCCGACTGGCATTGCGCGAGGCCTTTCGTCGTGGCAGTTTGGTCGAGATCGAGACGCCACAGTTTTCCCTGGGCCGGCGTTTTTATTTTGCCCGGCATCGACAGCGTTATGAAAGTGCAGCCGCCCGCAGTTTTCGTGAGCTTTGTGCTTCGGCTACAGGGGGGGCAACCAGTACGGCAGGTCTTCAATTGCCTTTTATTCCCTGATGTCATGATGGCCGCCGGCTTTTCCGAAAAGATGTTGGCAGGCAAGTGATGAAAACAATAAATCGGCGTGTAATAAGTCGCGTTTGCTGTTTCTGTTGATTCGGGTGCAACGGATATTTCTGGAATATTTTGTGGAATGGTGTAGAGTTTGAGCAGGAGTATTTGTTTACAGAGGTGACAATATGGCTATTCAATCAGTGACTTCCGGTGTCAGTGCCTATGCCAATACCGGTGCTCAGGCCAGTCAGACGCAACAGTCTCAGCAGGCGGCTCAGGCCCGTCAGGCCGAAAAGCGTGAACCTCGTCCCGAGGAACGTCTAGAGCGCAAGGAAGAGCCGCAGCGTCCGGTGGTGAATGCCCAAGGACAGCCAACTGGTACCCTGATCAACGTGGTTGCCTGAGACTCGGTGGCCTCCGTTTAACGACAGGTCGGAAATAAAATGGCGGTAGCGTCATTGTCCAGTGGTCAGTCGGTTGCTGGTGCGCTGTGGGGGCAGATTCAGCAGCAACAAGCCCAGCGTAGTGCAGATCAGGCCGAGCAACGCGCCAATGCCTTGCAGCAGCGGGCTCGCGAGGCGCAAGGGGTGGCTGATCGTGCGCAGGAAAATGCCCGTTCGCTGAAGGTCGAATCGAACCAGGCTGAGGGCGAGGCTACGCAAGCGAAGCAGGGTTTGGCCGAGCGAGCCTCGATGGCCAAGGTGCAGGCAGGACTGAGCGATTTGCACGAGCAGATAAGTTCGGTGCTTAAGGCGGAAAGCACCACCAATGCCTCGGCGATATCTGCTACTTCGGCAAGCCTGGTGCCGGTGCTTAATTCGTTGGGGCAGTCGACCGGAACCTTGGTGAATGTGACTGCCTGAGCTTGGTTATATGTTTATTGTCGTTCGATGGGCGCGTAGGCGCTTTTTTTTTGCCCGGGTGATCATGCTCTTGGTGTAATCGTGTTCAAAATATTTGGGAGCGCTGATCAATTTATTCGGCGTTTCCTTGGAAAAACAGGGAAGGAGTTCGTATTTGCTAGCAGATCATTGGTGTGCGTCCGTTGATGCCACCATTCAATTGCGTACTGGGTGCAATCCTCTTGAGAAACACGGACCTCAGGCCGTGCTCGTTCATGCTGATGCCTGGGCGCCGATGGATGCGGTGGCAGATCCGCACGATATTCGTCAGGTGGTCGATTATGAGGTGATTTTTCTGGCCATTCGCAAGCTGGAAGCCAATGTCCATTGCGAGTGCCTTGAATCGAGCATACTGGAAGTGATGGATGCCATTTTCGGTATGTCTATCGTCAGTTCTGCCTTTGTCTCCATGCATAAACCGCATGTTTATAACGGTCAGGGTACGCCGGCCATTTCGCTTTCCTTGACGCGCGAGCAATGGCAAAAGACGAAACGCTGATCTCGGCCATCGGTGCCGTGGCCAGCAATGGCATGCTCGGCTTGGCTGGCTGGCTGCCTTGGGATATTCCGGAGGAGCTCGCCTATTTCGAGAAGACGGTGGCGGGGGCTGCCCTAGTGATTGGTCGGCTGACCTATGAGTCGATGGATGTGGTGCCGGAGGATTCTTTTGTGGTCAGCCGCCAGGCAGATCTTGTGGTGCGCCCGGGATGCTCCCGCGTTGCTTCAGTCGAGGAGGGTCTGCATCGGGCGCTGGCGACTGGCAAGCCGGTATTCGTCATTGGTGGCGCTTCGGTTTATGCCGCTGCCTGGCGTTATTGTCATCGCTTCTACCTGACGCGGATCGAGCGGGCTTTCGATGGCGATTCACGCTTCCCGGAGTCGGTGCAGTTGAGCGACTGGAAAGTCGAAAGTGAAACCGTACGGCAGTTGCGCGAATACAAGAGCAATACCGACGTGACCTGCCGTTTTCTGATATATCAACAAATAAACCCGTTATCGCTACCTGAGACCGATTGCATTTCAGTCACCGGCTGATCAGAATGTGCTGACAATCCAATTAGAAGCGTTGATGAGTGGAGACAATGCCTAAGCAGAATGCCCGCTACGGGCACCGATTGTGGTTTGCCCTGCTTGCTCTGGTGGGCGGTGGCTGCGTCCTGCTCGCCTATGTTTTGTGGTCGGCCTATCAGGATGTCTGGAGCGAGGCCCGGTCGGTGGCGAGCAGCCAGGCAGAACTCCTTGAGGCTCGCTTCGACTCGACCTTGCGTCGTGTCGATGTGACGCTGGAAGACATGGCGGAGCGCTTTCCTGCCGAATCCTTTTCATCAGGGGCAGTGCAACGATACCGCACGCCCATCGAAGAGCAGTTGGAGCGTTACCAGCATGCCTTTCCTGAAGTCGCGGGTTTCAGGATTATCGATGTGAACGGGGATGTCATTTACCGTTCGGGTGGAGGTGACTACGCCAGTTTGGCTGATCGATCGTATTTCCAGATACCCAAGCAACAGTCCGGAACTGGAATAATTTTCTCCGAGGTGATTACCTCGCGCATCACCGGGCGGTCGACGATCGTCGCCGCCAGGGCTGTTCGTGCCGCTGACGGTCGTTTTCTTGGGGTAGTCAGTGCAGCGATCGAACTTGGTTATTTTGAAGAACTGTTCAAGGCGGTTCGCCTCAGCGCTGCGGAGGTGTTGGTCATCCGGCGCAGCGACGAGCAGACAGTGGTGGTCAGGCATCCGCCGCTAGCCAAGGAGGCGAATCTACCCCTCAGTGCATCCCACCCGATTGTGCAAAGACTGCAAGCGGGGGAACGCAGTGGTGTTCTTGAGTTCGTTTCGGAGTCGGATGGCATCCGGCGGATTTATGGCTATCGCGCCCTGGAGCGCTATCCATTTTATGCCGCGGCTGCGCTGTCCGAGGCTGAAGTCATGGCCACCCTGCGTCAGCGCGTGATCTTTGTCGCCTTGCTGGGATGCAGCATGTTTGTCTGCCTGATCGCTGTCGTGGTTGGCCTGTACCGCTCACAGCGGCGTGAGCAACTGGTTTCTCAACAGTTGTTGTTGAAAGAGGAGCGCCTGACTGCAGCCCAGCGTATTGCCCAACTGGGTAGCTGGGAAATCCATCTGCCCTCGATGCACGTGACGTGTTCGGACGAGCTCTACCGGATTTTCGAATTTACCAAACGCGAAACCGGCTATCAGTATCAGGATTTTCTAGCGAAGATTCATCCCGAAGATCGCTCGGTCGTGGATAAAACGCTTCATGACTCCATCGCCTCGCGGCAGGCTGCTTCGCTGAAACATCGATTGCTGATGCCAGATGGCCGGATCAAATATGTGCTGGAATCCTGTGAAACCGAATACGGCAGGGATGGAACACCGTTGCGGGTCATTGGTACCTCGCAGGAAGTGACTGACCAGCAGGAGATGCTGGCGCAGATGCAATTGCTCGCCAGCGCAGTCCAGTATAGCGGCGAGGCGATCCTGATTACCGATGTCAAAAACAAGATACTTACCGTCAATCCGGCATTTACCCGCCTGACCGGCTATACCTCCGAAGAGGCTGTGGGGCGCGATCCGAGCTTCCTGTCAGCCGGGCGCACGACGCCCGAAGAGTATGAGCGGATGTGGAATGGGATTGCCGAACGAGGTTTCTGGCAGGGGGAAATCTGGGATAGGCGCAAGGATGGCGGAATTTATCCGAAGTGGATGTCGATATCCGTTATCCGGGGCGAAGACGGGATGATCCGCTACCATGTCGCGCACTTTACTGACGTCTCGTCGGAGCGTGCCGCGGAAGAGCGCCTGCACCATATGGCGCACCATGATGTGCTGACCGGCTTGCTTAACCGTCTGAGTCTCAAGGGGCGTCTGGATCAGGCGCTGGCTGCCGCACGACGCGACGGTTCGCGGGTGGCCGTCCTGTTCGTCGACCTGGATCGTTTCAAGGTAATCAACGATACGCTGGGGCATCACGTCGGGGACGAGTTGCTGATCGAAGTGGCAAATCGTCTGCGAGAGGGTGTGCGAGACAGCGACGTGGTGGCTCGCGTTGGTGGTGATGAATTCGTGATCATGCTGTCCGGTGTCGAGCACACCAGCGCGGTTGCCATGGTTGCTGAAAAACTGGTGTTCAGCGTTGGTCAGTCCTATCAGATCGGGGGGTACGATCTTTATTCGACGCCCAGTATCGGCATTGCCATCTACCCGACTGACGGTGAGGACGGCGATATCCTGATGAAGAATGCCGATGCGGCGATGTATCACGCCAAGATGGCTGGCCGGAACAACTTTCAGTTCTTTGACGCCAAGATGAACGAGGCGGCACTGGAGCGCCTTAATACTGAGCATGCCTTGCGTCGGGCGCTGGCCAATCAGGAGTTTTGCCTTTATTACCAACCAGTCATTGATCTGGCTAGCAATCGCGTCGCCAGCCTGGAGGCGTTGATTCGTTGGAATCATCCGGAGAAAGGCCTGTTGTTGCCCGGTAAATTCATCGGAATTGCCGAAGAGACCGGTCTGATCCAACCGCTGGGTGAATGGGTACTCTGGGCGGCTTGCCGGCAGATGGCTGACTTTGCCGCAGCGGGCATTTCCGGTATCAAGATGGGTGTCAATATTTCGGCCATTCAGATGCGCAATGGCAACCTGCCGCTATTGGCTCGTGGGGTAATCGAGGCTTACGATATTGATCCCCGCAACCTTATCTTCGAAATTACCGAATCGGTAGCCATGGAGCAGCCAACCGAGACGGTGCGGATTCTCGATCTCCTGAACGCCATGGGGGTTAGCGTGGCGATTGACGACTTCGGCACGGGCTATTCGTCCTTGAGTTATTTGCGCATGTTTCCGATCAACCATCTCAAGCTGGATCGTTCGTTTGTCGAACAGATTGGCGAAGAGGTCGACGGTTGCGTCATTTGCGATGCGACGATTGGCCTGGCTCATAGTCTTGAGTTGAAGGTGGTGGCGGAGGGGGTGGAAACCCAGGCTCAGCTTGACTACCTGCGCAGTCGCGGCTGCGACATGGTGCAAGGCTTCCTTTTCAGTCGGCCGGTACCGGCCGACGAAGTCCTGGCCTTCATTCGTCAATACAATTCCTGAAGCACAAATAACGCTTGCAAAGGCAAGTGCTTTTTCCTATGATTCAAACGAACGTATGAATCATAGGAAAAAGTCATGGCCGAAGTCCGCTCTGTAGATACTCGTGAACGCATTCTTGATGCTGCTGAACGGCTGTTCATGGCACACGGGTACGAAGGTACTTCGATGCGCCAGATCACCGGTGAGGCCGGCGTTAATCTAGCGGCGGTCAATTACCACTTCGGCTCCAAGGAATCGTTGATGCAGGAGGTCTTTCGTCGCCGTCTGGATTGGCTCAATGACGAGCGGATGCGTGTACTCAATGCCTATGAAAAAGAGGCCGCCGGCAAGCCATTGAAGCCGTCGCAGATTGTCGACGGCTTCTTCGGTACCTTACTGCGTATGGCCGGCGACGAAGAGCGTGGTGGGGTTACTTTCCTGCGCCTGTTGGGGCGGACCTTGACCGATCCGTCGGAGTTCATCCGTACCTTCCTGGCGCATGAATATGCAGCGGTAGTCGATCGCTACAAAGAGGCGTTGTTCAAAGCCTTGCCCGATGTGCCGAAGGCGGAAATCGTCTGGCGCTTTCATTTCATGCTTGGTGCCACCTCTTACGCGATTGCCGGTACTGATGCCTTGCGCCTGGTGACCGACTGGCAGATTGAAGAAGCGGATTCGATTGACCGCCTGGATCGCCTGGTGCCTCGCCTGATGTCCTTCCTGCTCGGCGGGCTGCGTGCCCAGTTGCCGCAATTTTCGGATAGTGCTGCGACCACTGAGGCAAATTCCGGCCCTGGGGTTGGCGGCAAATAATTGACCAAAACCAAAAAGACATAAAAGGAGACAGCAATGTTCAACAGCATCATCCCTCTGCTCGGGTTAGTCACCCTGGTGGCTTTGGTCGGGCTGATGATCGTTCGGCCAATCCGCCGGACGATCATCACCCGACCCATTTTTTCCACTTATCGCAAGGTGCTGCCGCAGATGTCGGATACCGAGCGCGATGCGCTGGAAGCCGGCACCGTCTGGTGGGAGGGTGAACTGTTCCGTGGTAAGCCGGACTGGCAGAAATTGCATGCCTACCCGGTGCCCAAGCTAACGGCGGCCGAGCAGTCCTTCCTCGACAACGAATGTGAAGAAGCCTGCCGTCTGGTCGATGACTGGAAGGTGACGCACGAGCTGTACGATCTGCCGACCGAAGCCTGGCGCTACATCAAGGACAAGGGCTTCCTCGGCATGATCATCCCGAAGAAGTACGGTGGCCTGGAGTTCTCGGCCTACGCCCATTCGCAGGTGGTGACCAAGTTGTCGACGCGCTCTTCGGCGCTGTCGGTTTCGGTCATGGTGCCGAACTCGCTCGGCCCGGCCGAGTTGCTGCTGCATTACGGTACCGAGGCACAGAAAAGCCACTATCTGCCGCGCCTGGCCAAGGGCATCGAGGTTCCGGCCTTCGCGCTGACCAGCCCGTGGGCCGGTTCCGATGCGGCGTCAATTCCCGATGCCGGTGTGGTTTGCAAGGGCATGTACCAGGGCAAGGAAGTGCTCGGCATGCGCGTCAGTTGGGACAAGCGTTACATCACCTTGGCCCCGGTTTGCACGGTGTTCGGTCTGGCTTTTCACCTGTATGACCCGGATGGCCTGCTCGGCGATAAGAAACATATCGGCATCACCTGCGCGCTGGTCCCTTATGACCACCCCGGCGTCGATACCGGCCGCCGTCACTTCCCGCTCAACGCCATGTTCATGAATGGCCCGACGCGCGGTACCGATGTGTTCATGCCGCTCGATTTCATTATCGGTGGTCCGGAAAAGGCCGGGCACGGTTGGCGCATGCTGATGGAGTGCCTGGCAGCCGGTCGTTCGATCTCGCTGCCTTCATCGAATACCGGCATGGCCCAGATGACGGCGCGTGCCGTTGGCGGTTATGCCCGTGTCCGCAGCCAGTTCAAGATGGCGGTCGGCAAGTTCGAGGGCGTCGAGGAGGCGCTGACCCGGATCGGCGCCTACACCTACATGATGGATGCCGTGCGCAAGATGACCGCTGGCGCCGTTGATCTAGGCGAGAAGCCATCGGTGGTTTCAGCCATTGCCAAGTACCACGTGACCGAACGTGCTCGTCAGGTGGTCAATGACGGCATGGACGTGATCGGTGGCAAGGGCATCTGCCTTGGCCCCTCCAACTTCATGGGGCGTGCCTACCAGCAGGTGCCGATCGGCATCACGGTCGAAGGCGCCAATATCCTGACCCGTTCGCTGATCATCTTCGGCCAGGGTGCTATCCGTTGCCATCCATATCTGTTGCCGGAAATGCAGGCAGCGCAGAACCCGGATCAGAAAAAAGGCCTGGTCGACTTCGACAAGGCACTGTTCGGCCATATCGGCTTCACCATTAAAAATGGCCTGAAAGCCCTGTGGCTGGGCATGACTGGTTCGCACTTCGCCTCGGTGAACGTCGATACCGCCCCGGAAATGAAGCGTTATTACCAGCAACTGACGCGCTTCTCGGCAGCCTTTGCCTTCATGTCGGATATCTCCCTGCTGGTCCTTGGGGGCAGCGTCAAACGTCGTGAAAAGCTGTCGGCCCGCCTTGGCGACATCCTTGCGCAGATGTATCTGATTTCCTGTACCTTGAAACGCTACGAAGCCGAAGGTCGCAAGGCCGAAGATGCACCGCTGGCTCACTGGGCGATCTGGGATGCCATGTACAAGGCGCAGGAGGCATTCGATGGCGTGATCGCCAACTTCCCGGTGCGCTTCATCGCGGCCTTCCTGCATCGCTCGATTTTCCCGTGGGGCCATCCGTATGTCGTGCCATCGGACGATGTCGGCCACCAAGTCGCCAAGCTGCTGATTTCGCCATCGGCTTCCCGTGACCGCCTGACGGCCGAGTGCTTCCTGCCGCTGCTTGAAACCGAGCCGGTTGGCGCCATCGAACTGGCCCTGAAGGCGACGCTCTTGGCTGAACCCATCGAGGCGAAGATTCGCGCTGCCGAAAAAGAAGGGCGTTTCGATAACAATCCGCTGGCCAATGTCCGCGACATCGCCATCGTCGCCTTCGAGGCCGGGGTGATCTCGGCGGCTGATTACGAAATCATGAAGCAGCGTAACCATTTGCGCGACATCGTGGTCCATGTCGATGATTTCCCCTTCGATTACGGTGTGGCAACAGCCAACAAGCCGGCCGAATGTCGGATGGCTGCCTGACCATGAGCAAGACGATCTACGTTGTGGACGGCGCCCGTTCGCCGTTCCTGAAAGCCCAGAAAGGGCCGGGCGTCTTCGCTGCATCCGACCTGGCCACACAGGCCGGCAGGGCGTTGCTGCTGCGTCAGCCATTCGAGCCGAGCGATCTCGATGAGGTCATTCTCGGTTGCGCCGCACCGTCGCCGGACGAAACCAATATCGGCCGCATGGTTGCGCTACGTCTCGGTTGCGGCAAGAAAGTGCCAGGCTGGACGGTGATGCGTAACTGCGCCTCGGGTATGCAGGCCATCGATTCGGCGATCGCCAACATCCAGTGCGGGCGTTCCGAACTGGTGCTGGCCGGCGGTGTCGATGCGCTGTCACGGGCACCGCTGCTCTATTCGGATGCAATGGTCCGCTGGTTCGCCGGCATGATGTCGATGCGCACGGCCGGCCAGAAGCTGCAACATTTTCTGAAGCTGCGTCCTGCAGCCCTGCTGACGCCGGTGATTGGCCTGATGAAGGGGCTGACCGACCCGGTCGTCGGCATGCTGATGGGCCAGACGGCCGAGAATCTCGCTTGGCGCTTTGGCATCGACCGCAAGCAGATGGACGAATTTGCCGTGCGCAGTCACCAGCGCTCCCTGGCAGCGCGCCAGGCCGGGCATCTCGGCGAGATCGTGCCGGTGGTTGATGGCAAGGGCAATGTCTATGCCGAAGACGATGGCGTACGGGCCGATGCCAGCATGACCGGCATGGCCAAGCTAAAGCCATTCTTTGACAAGAAATACGGCAACATCACGGCGGCCAACAGCTCGCAGATCACCGACGGTGCGGCCTGGGTGCTGCTCGCTTCGGAAGAGGCGGTGCAGAAATGGAGATTGAAGCCGCTGGGCAAGATCGTCGATAGCCAGTGGTCCGGCCTTGAACCCGAGCAAATGGGCCTCGGCCCGGTGCATGCCTCGACGCCCATTCTTCAACGCCATGGCATGAGTTTGGCCGATGTGGATTACTGGGAATTGAACGAAGCCTTTGCCGCGCAAGTGCTCGGCTGTCAGGCAGCCTGGAAGGACGACGCCTATTGCCGCGAGCAACTCGGTCTCGATGGCGCCTTCGGGAGCATTGCCGAGGATCGCCTGAACGTCGATGGCGGTGCGGTTTCGATCGGTCACCCGGTCGGCGCATCCGGGGCGCGCATCGTGCTGCATTTGCTGCACGTGCTGCGCCGCAACCAGGCCAAGCGCGGCATCGCGACGATCTGCATCGGCGGCGGTCTGGGTGGTGCAATGCTGGTCGAGAGCCTGAACTGACATGCGCATCGGACTTGTTGTGGACTCGGCGTGCGATCTGCCGCGCGAGTTTCTGGACCGGCATGGCGTATTGATCATGCCGATTACCTTGCGCATTGGCGATGCCCTGATTGAGGACCGGCGTCATCCGGAGGAGACGCAGGCTTTCTACGCCCGCCATCTCGATCGGAAAGGCGATGATGATTTTGCCGAGTCGATTCCGTATTCGGTATCGCAGATCGAAAGTCTCTTTCTCGAGCGTCTGGTGCTGGATTACGACTACGTGTTCTGCCTGACCATCACCAGTACCCGCAGCCCGATCTTCGACCATGCGATGAAGGCATCGCGGGCTATCCTGACCAAATACAAGGCGATTCGTCGGGAAGCCGGCATGGAGGAGCGTTTTGGTCTGGCTGTGCTGTCGACGCGCAACCTGTTTACCGGGCAGGCGGTGCCGGTCGCCGAAGCGGTGCGCCTGATCCGTCTGGGTGGCTTGCCCAGTGAAATCGGCTTGCGCCTGAAACACCTGATTGACGAGACCCACACTTATCTGGTGCCGGCCGACCTCTTCCATATCTACAAGCGCGCCTCGAAGAAGGGTGACACCAGCCTGAGCTGGGGGTCCTACACGCTGGGCTCCTGGCTCAACGTCAAACCTATCCTGCATTGCCATCGCGATATCACGACGACGGTCGACAAGGTGCGCGGCTTCGAGGCCGGGGTTGAGCAGTTGTTCGACAAGGCGGTCCGGAGAATCGCGGATGGTCTCGATTCGCCGAGTATCTGCATCAGCTACGGCGGCGAGCCGTCTGCCGTCGTCAAGCTACCGGGCTACGCCAGGCTGGCCAGGGCGGCTGAGGATAACGGCGTGGAAATTCTCGTGTCGCCGATGAGCAAGACGGCGGCCGTCAATGTCGGGCCGGGGGCCCTGTCGCTGGCATTTGCCGCGAAGGGCCATCAGGCTCACTAGGAACAAGACAATGATTATGAATCTGCAACACTGGAAGCTGGTCGCTGATGCGGCGGGTATCGCCACCGCTACGCTCGACAAGGCGGGCGAATCGGCCAACTCCTTGTCGGCCGAAGTGCTCAGCGAGTTTTCGGCCATTCTTGACCGGCTCGACGCCTATCCGCCCAAAGGCCTGATCATCCGCTCCGGAAAGGAGGCTGGTTTTATCGCCGGGGCCGATATCGCTGAGTTTTCGCAACTCGATACCCCGGAAAAGGGCAGGGCGCTGGTCGAACGGGGCTGGAATCTGTTCAACCGACTGGCGGCGGTCAAATATCCGACACTGGCCTTGGTCCGTGGGCACTGCCTGGGTGGTGGTCTGGAACTGGCACTGGCCTGTCGCTATCTGCTGGCGGTCGACGAGTCGGGCACCAAGATGGGCTTGCCGGAAGTCATGCTCGGCATCTTTCCCGGCTGGGGTGGCATGTTGCGCCTGCCGCAGCGGGTCGGCCCGGCTGCCGCATTGGATCTGATGCTGGCAGGCAAGACACTGGATGCCAAGCGGGCAAAGAAAATGGGCTTGGCCGACGATTGCGTGCCACCCCGCGTCATGGAAATGGCGGCCCGCCAGCTGGTGGTGTCTGGCCAGCCGCGCCGCCAACTGCCTTTTGTTCAGCGCCTGCTCAATGGCCCTCTGAAGTCGGTGGTGGCCAACGGCGCGCGCAAGCAGGTGGCGAAGAAGGCGCGGCCGGAACACTACCCGGCCCCCTACGCGATCATCGACTTGTGGGCGAAGCACGACGGAAATGCCCTGGCCGCGCCGGAGGTGGTCGATCGCATCATTTCTTCACCGACTGCGCGCAATCTACTTCGGGTGTTCCACCTGCAGGAGCGCCTCAAAGGCTTCGGCAAGGAGTCCGCTTTCAAAGCCAGGCGCGTTCATGTCATTGGTGCCGGCGTCATGGGCGGCGACATCGCAGCCTGGTGTGCGTTGCGCGGCATGACCGTGACCCTGCAGGATCAGACGCTGGAGCGCATTTCGCCGGCGCTGAAGCGGGCTCATGTCTTGTTCACCAAACGTCTGCGCGAGCCGCTGAAAATTCGTGATGCCTTCGATCGCCTGATTCCCGACCCCAATGGGGATGGCGTGGCACATGCTGATGTGGTGATCGAAGCCATTTTCGAGAACGTCGAAGCCAAGCACGCCCTGTTCAAGTCGGTTGAACCCAGGTTGAAGCCGGGGGCGGTGCTGGCCACCAATACTTCCAGCTTGCGCCTGGAAGATTTGCGCACGGTGTTGCAGCGCCCCGAACGACTGGTCGGTATCCACTACTTCAATCCGGTGGCGATGATGCCGCTGGTCGAGGTGGTTGCCGCCGAGGGAGCTGATCCCTCCGCCGTTCAGGCTGCTTGCGCCTTTGTCCGGCAGATCGACAAGTTGCCGTTACCGGTGAAGAGTGCTCCGGGTTTCCTGGTCAACGCGGTATTGGCGCCTTACATGCTGGAAGCGATGCGCGCAGTCGATTCGGGAATTTCGCCGGAAACCGTCGATGAAGCCATGCTTGCCTTCGGAATGCCGATGGGGCCGATAGAGCTGATCGATACGGTGGGTCTTGATATCGCGATGGCCGCCGGTCAGCAATTGGCCGGTGGGGCAGAAGCACCACGTTGTCTGATCTCACGCGTTGAAAAAAATCAGTTGGGCAAAAAATCCGGGCAGGGCTTCTATCACTGGACCGATGGCAAGGCTAAAAAAGGCGCAGCCGCTGGTGTTCCAGTCGGGCTGGCAGATCGCCTGGTCAAACCCTTGATCGATCGTGTCGAGCAGCTGGTCGCAGCAGGTGTCGTCGCCGATACCGAACTGGCTGATGCCGGGGTGATTTTCGGGACAGGCTTCGCACCGTTTACGGGCGGGCCACTTAACTGCCGCCGGGTAAATCGATAAATTTTGTTGTTTATTTCCAACAGTCGTTTGAATGTGTGTCGATAAAACAGCATTTCAAACGTTTGTTTGAGATTAAATCGCCGTAGTAGTACCGGGAATTGCTTCCCAAACACTTACAAAACAGGAGACAAATCAATGCACAAAAACCTCGCACCGCGTCTGATCCCGGCGCTGATTGCCATTGCGTTTTCAGGTGGCGCTTCAGCTTCTGGCTTCCAGTTGCTTGAACAAAACGCTAGTGGCCTGGGTAATTCCTATGCCGGTTCCGCAGCAGTTGCAGAAAATGCCAGTACGATTTTCTACAATCCGGCCGGCATGACACAGTTGAAGGGTTTGCAGGTTTCCGGTGGCTTGACTGCAATACACACCAGCTACAAGTTCTCCGACCAAGGCTCTAGTGTTGGTGTTTTGCAGAATTCTGGTAATGGTGGAGATGGCGGTGGCTGGGGGTATTTACCTAACGCGTACATTTCTTGGGAAGCTACCAAAGACTTGTATCTTGGTCTGGGTATCGGTGCGCCTTTTGGCTTGAAGACCGAGTACAACAACCCATGGCAAGGTGGGGCGCAGTCTCTAAAATTTGATATCAAGACGGTCAATATCAATCCGAGCATTGCTTGGCGGGCGAATGAATTTGTTTCAATTGGTGCTGGTATCAACTATCAGAAAGCTAGCGCCGAGTATGAGCGCCAGGTCAGTGTATCGACTGCTACACGGGCGGCAACCAAGATGACACTCGACCTTGATGATGATGCTTGGGGTTGGAACGTCGGGGTCCTGTTCAACATTGCCCCTTCTACGAAAGTTGGCCTTTCATATCGTTCTGCGGTCAAATATGACTTGACCGGTGATATCAAATTTGATGGTCCGGTTGCACAAAATCCGTTACTTGGTGGTGCTGTGACGAATCGCGCAGCAAAAGCCACGCTCAAACTTCCGGATACCTGGATTCTAAGCGCCACCCATGTGTTGAATGATCGTTTCGAATTGTTGGGTGATATCTCATGGACCGGATGGAGTTCAATTCCCAAGGTTGATGTGATCAATGCCCAGACAACAGGGGTAGGCGCTGTTTCCGGAAACGTCGCACAAACGCTTGATACTGATTTCCGAGATACGTGGCGTGTTGCTGCTGGTGCGAACTACCGCTATACGGATGCGCTAAAGTTTAAATTTGGTGTTGCTTACGATCAAACGCCGGTACAGGGCGCATCTACCCGTCTAGTGTCCTTGCCGGACAACAACCGTATATGGCTCTCGTTTGGTACCCAATGGAAGCCGACCAAGGATTCGGCGCTGGACCTCGGTATTGCTCACCTTTTCGTCAAGGATTCAAAGATTGACAACGATCAGTCTGCAGCAGGACGTGGTCGTGTTACCGGTACGTTTGCCGACAGCGCTTGGATTTTTGGTTTGCAATACTCAGCAGCGTTCTAATCCGCCCAATTCCTTGCGTACTTTAATCCCCGGCTAGTCCGGGGTTTTTTTTAATTTGACTCGTAAAAAAAACGTTGACCATAAGGTTGTCTTGTCTATAATTCAAACGTTCGTTTTATTCTAACGAAGCCGCAAAAAGAGACCTAAAGGAGAATCGCTTGAACAAGCTGATCGTAAAGAAAGCCGCCGTGCTGGGCGCCGGCGTGATGGGGGCGCAGATCGCGGCGCACCTCGCCAATGCCAATGTGCCGGTCGTGCTGTTTGACCTGCCGGCAAAAGAAGGAGACAAGAACGGCATCGTGAAGAAGGCCCTCGATGGCCTCAAGAAGCTGGACCCGGCGCCGCTGGCCAGCAAGGGCAAGCTGAAGTTCATCGACGCCGCCAACTACGATGAGCATCTGCCGCTGCTCGCCGAGTGCGATCTGATCATCGAAGCCATTGCCGAACGCATGGACTGGAAGAATGATCTTTACGCCAAGATCGCGCCGCACATCGCACCGAACGCCATCGTCGCTTCGAACACCTCGGGTTTGTCGATGAACCTTCTGGCTGAAGGCCTGCCGGCCAATATTCGCCCGCGCTTCTGCGGCATCCACTTTTTCAATCCGCCGCGCTACATGCATCTGGTCGAGATCATCTCGACCAAGACGACCGACGGCAGCACGCTCGATGCGTTGGAAACCTGGCTGACTTCCCGGCTCGGCAAGGGCATTATCCGGGCGCTGGATACGCCGAATTTTGTCGCCAACCGGATCGGCGTCTTTTCGATCCTCGCCGTCATGCATCACACCCAGGCCTTCGGTCTTGGTTTCGATGAAGTCGATGCGCTGACCGGCCCGAAGATTGGCCGCCCGAAGAGTGCTACCTATCGCACCGCCGACGTGGTGGGCCTCGATACGCTGGCCCACGTCGTCAAGACCATGCAGGACACGCTGCCCGGCGATCCGTGGCATCAATATTTCACCAATCCGGCCTGGTTGCAGGCCTTGATCGCCCAAGGCGCGCTTGGCCAGAAGACCCGTTGCGGCATCTTCCGCAAGCAGGGCAAGGAAATCCAGGTGCTCGACCTGGCCAAGCAGGATTACCGCACTTCCGCCGGCGAGGTGGCCGACGAAGTCGCCGCTATCCTGAAGATCAAGAACCCGGCCGAGAAATTCGCCGCCTTGCGCACCTCGGGGCATCCGCAGGCACAGTTCCTGTGGTCCATCTTCCGCGATGTCTTCCATTACTGCGCCGTGCAGCTGGAAAACGTGGCTGATAACGCCCGCGACGTCGATTTCGCCATGCGCTGGGGCTTCGGCTGGGCGCAGGGTCCGTTCGAAACCTGGCAGGCGGCGGGTTGGGCCGATATTGCCCAAAGCATTTCGGCGGATATTGCTGCCGGCAAGGCCATGGGCGATGTGCCATTACCGGCCTGGGTGCTGGAAGCCGGCCGCACGGGCGTGCATACGCCGGATGGATCGTGGTCGGCTCGCGACAAATCCTACGTACCACGTTCTTCGCTGCCGATCTATCAGCGCCAGCTCTTCCCAGAGCGCGTTCTGGGCGAGGGCGGTGCGACCCCGGAAAGATCCGGTGAAACGCTGTACGAAAATGATGGCGTTCGCCTGTGGAAACTGCCGGCGCTTGATGCTGGTATCGGCATCCTTTCCATCAAGTCGAAGATGCACACCATTGGCAACGAGGTACTCGATGGCGTGATCGCCGCCGTGCGTCAGGCCGAAACGACGCTTGACGGCGTGGTGGTCTGGCACGAAGCGCCTTTCGCGGTTGGCGCCAACCTGCAGCAAGTGGGTGAAGCCTGCGCCGCCGGTCAGTTCGATCTCCTCGAAGCGACCGTCGAGAAGTTCCAGCGCGCTTCGCAAACCCTGAAGTACGCGCAGGTGCCGGTCGTTGCTGCCGTGCAGGGCCTGGCGTTGGGCGGTGGTTGCGAGTTTGTCATGCATGCCGGCAAGCGCGTCATGGCGCTGGAAAGTTACGTTGGCCTCGTTGAAGCCGGTGTCGGCCTGATTCCGGCCGGTGGCGGTTGCAAGGAGTTTGCCGTGCGTGCTGCCGAGTGGGCCGCCCAGTCGGCCACGCCGGGCGAAGTGTTCAACTTCCTGCAGCCGGTATTCCAGACCATCGCCATGGCCAAGGTGGCGAAGAGCGCTGTCGAAGTCATCGACATGGGCTTTGCCAAGCCTTCCGACACCATCCTGTTCAACGCCAATGAGCTGCTCTTTGTCGCCATCAAGGAGGCTCGTGCCATGGCAGAAGCCGGCTACGCCCCGCCGCCGATGGCCCGTGGTATTCCGGTGGCCGGCAAGAACGGTATCGCGACGCTGGAGATGATGCTGGTCAACATGAAAGAGGGCGGCATGATTTCCGCACATGACTATCGTGTGGCCAAGGCTGCAGCGACCGCCCTGTGCGGTGGTGAGATCGAAACCGGCAGCCTGGTTGATGAGGAATGGTTGCTTACCATTGAGCGCCAACTGTTCGTCGAGTTGCTGAAGACCCCCGAAACCCAGGCCCGGATCAAGCACATGCTGGAAACCGGCAAGCCTCTTCGTAACTAATCGGGCCAGGAGACAGAAAAAATGAGCAAACAGATTCAAGAAGCCTACATCGTTGCCGCTACCCGCCTGCCGGTGGCCAAGCGCAACGGCATGTTCAAGAACGTGCGGCCGGATGACATGCTGGCCGAAGTAATCCGGGCGGTCGTCGCCCAGGTACCGGGCATCGACCCGGCGCGCATCGGCGACGTGATCGTTGGCTGTGCCATGCCGGAAGCCGAGCAGGGTATGAACGTTGCCCGTATCGGCCTGCTGCTGGCCGGGCTGCCGATCACCGTGCCGGGGCTCACCATCAACCGCTTCTGCTCCTCCGGGGTGCAGGCGGTGGCCGATGCGGCCAACCAGATTCGCCTCGGCCTGGCCGATGTGATGATTGCCGCTGGTACCGAGTCGATGAGCGTGATGCCACAGATCATGGGCAACAAGATGTCGATGAACCCGGCCATCTTCGCCAAGGAGGAAAACCTCGGCATCGCCTACGGCATGGGCCTGACCGCCGAGAAGGTGGCGAACCAGTGGAAGGTCAGCCGCGAAGCGCAGGATGCCTTCGCCGTGGCGTCCAACCAGAAGGCCTGCGCCGCCATTGCCGCCGGTCACTTCAAGGCCGAAATGACGCCCTACACCATTCGCGAAAGCCTGCCTGACCTGAAGACTGGCCAGATCAAGCTGCGCGAGCGCGTTGTCGAATTTGACGAAGGCCCGCGCGCCGATGCTTCGCTGGAAAAGCTTGCCAAGCTGCGCCCGGTCTTCCATGCCCGTGGTTCGGTGACGGCTGGCAATTCCTCGCAGATGTCGGACGGCGCCGGTGCCGTGATGCTGGTTTCGGAAAAGGTGCTGAAGGAACACAACCTGACCCCGCTGGCCCGCTTTGCTGGCTATGCCGTCGGTGGCGTGGCGCCGGAGATCATGGGCATCGGCCCGATTGCGGCGATTCCCAAGGTGCTGGCCCAGGTTGGTATCACGCAAGATCAGCTGGACTGGATCGAGCTGAACGAAGCCTTCGCCGCGCAGTCGATTGCCGTCATGCAGGAACTTGGCATCAACCCCGACAAGGTCAATCCGCTCGGCGGCGCCATCGCCCTCGGCCACCCGCTCGGGGCAACCGGCGCCATTCGTATCGCCACGGCGGTGCATGGCCTGCGTCGTACCGGTGGCAAATACGGCATGGTGACCATGTGCATTGGCACCGGCATGGGTGCAGCCGGCATCATCGAGGCGCTGTAACCCGTGAAACCCGCCTGGCTGGCCAAGCTTTCGCCGACCTGGCGGGCGCGCATGGTGCGGATGGGATTCAACTTCCATCCCGCCTTTCGCGGCACCGGTGGCCGGGTCACGCATGTGGCGAAGGATCTGCGCCATATCCGGATCCGCCTGCCATTGAACTGGAAGACGAAGAATATCGTCGGTTCGCTCTACGGTGGTTCGCTGTTCGCGATCACCGACGGCGCACATCCGATGATGCTGATGGCGGCGCTGGGTGATAGCTATATCGTCTGGGACAAGGCGGCCAGCATTCGCTACCGCAAGCCAGGTTTTTCGACGCTGTATGCCGATTTTGTGCTGAGCGACGAGGAAGTGGCGGAGATTCGGGCCGAACTGGCCAAAAGCCCAGAGCTGGAGCGGACTTATCTGGTCGAATTGAAGGATGCACACGGCACCGTGCATACCGTGGTGGAACGCACGGTTTACATTGCCGACAAACAACACTACCGACAAAAGAGCGGTGGAGGAGACAAACCATGATTACATCGACAAGCGTTCGCCGGGCCGCGCTGATTGCCGCGTTGCTGGCTATCCCGGGCCTGCATGCCGCTGAGGTGGCCGGCGTCAAGGTCGACGACAAGATCCGTGTCGGCAGCAGCGAACTGGTGCTCAATGGTGCCGGGCTGCGCAGCAAGCTGTTCATCAAGGTCTACGTCGGCGCGCTCTATGTCGGCCAGAAGTCGCCGACGCCGACGGCGATCTACGATAGCCCGCTACCGCGGCGCATGGCGATGCGCCTGCTGCGCGACCTTGATGCCGAGTCGCTGCATTCGGCGCTCGACGAAGGCCTGAAGAACAACCACACGCCAGCCGAACTGGCCGACATGAAAGCGCAGGCCGAGCAGTTCGCGGCCATCCTGAAGGCTATCGGCAAGGCCAAGGAAGGCGATACCATCGCCATAGACTTCTCCGCTGACGGCGTGGCGCTCAGCCTGAACGGGGAGGCGCGTGGCAAGGTGGCCGGGCCAGGCTTCGCCAAGGCGCTGCTCAAGGTCTGGCTGGGCGACAAGCCGGCGGACGCATCGCTGAAGAAGGCACTGCTCGGCGCTTAGGGCGGCGAACGGAGGAGGAGATAAAAATGGAAAAAATCTGGCTACAAAGCTATCCGAAAGGCGTCCCGGCCGAGATCGACATCGACCATATCCCGTCACTGGTCGCGCTGTTTGAAAAAGCCTGTACGACCTTTGCCGACAAGGTTGCCTATATCAGCATGGGGCGGGAAATTACCTATCGCCAGCTCGATGTCGAAGCCACCGAATTCGCAGGCTGGCTGCAAGCGAAGGGCATGCAGAAGGGTGACCGGGTCGCGCTGATGATGCCCAATATCCTGCAATACCCGGTAGCCTTGTTCGGTACCCTGCGGGCAGGTTGCGTCGTGGTTAATTGCAACCCGCTCTACACGCCGCGTGAGTTGGAGCACCAGTTGAAGGACTCCGGGGCGACGGCCATCGTCATCGTTGAAAACTTTGCGCATACGCTGGAGCAGGTCATCGCTCACACGGCAATCCGCCATGTCGTGGTCACCTCGATGGGTGAGCGCTTGGGGAGCTTGAAGGGCATGATCGTCAATTTTGTCGTGCGCCGGGTCAAGAAAATGGTGCCGGCCTGGCACTTGCCGGGGGGGATCAGTTTCAAAACGGCACTGGCACAGGGGCGGGCCAACGGTTTCAAGAAAGTGGCGCTGGAACAGGGGGATCTGGCCTTCCTGCAATACACCGGCGGTACAACCGGGGTTTCCAAGGGAGCGATGCTCACCCACGCCAATATCGCCTCTAACGTGACCCAGGCCTACAACTGGATCAAGCCGGTGGTGCGCGAAGGCGAGGAGTTCATCGTCACCGCCTTGCCGCTGTATCACATCTTTGCGCTGACCGCGAACTGCCTGACTTTCCTGATGATTGGTGCGCGCAACCTGCTGATCGCCAATCCGCGCGACATCCCCGGCTTCGTCAAGGAGTGGGGAAAGTATCCGGTGACGGTGGTGACTGGCGTCAACACGCTGTTCAACGCGCTGCTCAACAACCCCGATTTCGACAAGCTCGATTTCTCGACCATGCGCGTCACGCTTGGCGGAGGCATGGCGGTGCAGGGACCGGTTGCCGACAGGTGGCGGCAAATCACCGGGACGCCTTTGCTGCAAGCCTACGGCCTGACCGAAACTTCCCCGGCAGCGACCATCAACCCGCTCGATATGGAGGAGTTCAACGGGGCAATCGGTCTGCCAATTTCCTCGACCGAGGTGTCGATCCGCGACGATTACGGCAACGAAGTGCCACTCGGCCAGGTTGGCGAAATCTGTATCCGCGGCCCGCAGGTCATGAAGGGCTACTGGCAGCGCGACGATGAAACGGCGCTGGTGTTCTACCCGGACCGCTTTCTGCGCACAGGAGACATGGGTTATGTCGATAAAAAAGGCTTCGTTTTCCTGGTCGACCGCAAGAAGGACATGATTCTGGTTTCCGGCTTCAATGTGTATCCAAACGAGGTCGAGGAAGCGGTTGCCATGCACCCGGGGGTGATGGATGTCGCTGCCATCGGGGTGGCCGACGAGCATTCGGGCGAAGCGGTGAAGATTTTCGTCGTCCGCAAGGACCCGAAAGTCACCGAACGCATGCTGATCGATCACTGCCGTGGCCTGCTCACCGGCTACAAGATTCCGAAACACGTCGAATTCCGCGACGACTTGCCCCGTACCAACGTCGGCAAGATTCTGCGTCGTGCTTTGAAAGAGGGGGCGTAATGCCGATTCCAGCATCACTGAACAAGAACCTGTCGTTGCCGGTGCTCTGTGCACCGATGTTCATCATTTCCAATCCGGATCTGGTCATTGCCCAGTGCAAGAGTGGCGTCATCGGGTCCTTCCCGGCGCTCAACGCCCGGCCCAAGGAACTGCTCGACGAATGGCTGACCCGGATCAAGACTGAACTGGCCACCGATCCAAAGGCCGCGCCATTCGCCGTCAATCAGATCATCCATCCCTCCAACGAGCGGCTGGAACACGACATGGCCTTGTGTGTGCAACATGAGGTGCCGCTGATCATCACCAGCCTGTCGGCGCCGACGGCCATCGTGCCGCATGTGCATGCTTATGGTGGCAAGGTCTTCCATGATGTGATCAGCGTCCGCCACGCCGAAAAGGCGCTCGAAGCCGGTGTCGATGGTCTGATCCTGGTCTGTGCCGGGGCTGGCGGACATGCCGGCACGCTCAGCCCCTTCGCGCTGGTCGGTGAGATTCGCAAGTTCTACGACGGCCCGATCGCGCTCTCCGGCTCGATTACCAATGGCCAGGCCATCCTTGCAGCGCAGGCCATGGGGGCCGATTTTGCCTATATCGGCACACGGTTCATTGCTACGCACGAAGCTCATGCGGTCGACGCCTATAAGCAGGCCATCGTCGATTCGGCCGCCAAGGATGTGGTCTACACCCCGTATTTCACCGGTGTGCATGGCAATTACCTGAGCAAAAGCATCGTTGCTGCCGGTCTTGATCCGGCCAATTTGCCCGAGCGCGATAAAACCGTGATGAACTTCGGTGGCGCGACAGCGGCCAAGGCCTGGAAAGACATCTGGGGCGCCGGCCAGGGCGTTGGCACGATTGATGACGTAATGCCGACCGCCGAACTGGTCGCCCGCCTGCAGCAGGAATATCGCAGCGCCAAGAGCGCGCTGTGCAGCAATCCATTCTGACAATATCAACAGGAGACAGACAAAATGAGCGACTACCGTGCGCCGATCAAGGACATGCGTTTCGTCATGGACGAAATTGCAGGCCTCAAGGACATCAACCAACTGCCCGGTTTTGAAGAGGCGACGCCCGATCTCGCCAGTGCAGTTCTCGATGAAGCCGCCAAGTTTTCCGGCGAAGTACTCGCCCCGTTGAACGCCACCGGCGACAAGCAAGGCTGCAAGTTGACCGCAGCTGGCGTCACCACGCCGGATGGCTGGAAGGCCGCCTACAAGGCCTTCTGCGACGCCGGCTGGAACGGTATCGCGTCACCGGCCGAGTTCGGTGGCCAGGGCCTGCCTGATACGCTGGCCATCGCTGTCAAGGAAATGGTCTGCTCGGCCAATCTGGCTTTCTCGATTGGCCCCTTGCTGACGACTGGCGCTACCGAGGCCCTGCTGACCTGCGCCAGCGACGAATTGAAGTCGATCTACCTCGAAAAGATGGTGACCGGAGAATGGACCGGCACGATGAACCTGACCGAGCCGCAAGCCGGCTCCGATCTGGCACTGATCCGCTCGCGCGCCGAGCCACAGGCCGACGGCAGCTACCGGGTTTTTGGCCAGAAGATTTTCATCAGCTACGGCGACCACGACATGACGGACAACATCGTTCATCTCGTTCTCGCCCGGCTGCCGGATGCGCCGGCCGGCGTGAAGGGCATTTCGATGTTCCTGGTGCCCAAATTCCTGGTCAATGCCGATGGCACTCTCGGCGCCCGTAACGACGCGTATTGTGTTTCCATCGAGCACAAGCTCGGCATCCACGCCAGCCCGACCTGCGTCATGGCCTATGGCGATAATGGCGGTGCTGTCGGCTATCTGCTCGGCGAAGCTAACCGTGGCCTCGAATACATGTTCATCATGATGAACGAAGCCCGTTTGGGCGTCGGCCTGCAAGGCGTCGCCCTTGGCGAGCGTGCTTACCAGCACGCACTGGCCTATGCCCGGGAGCGTAAGCAGGGGCGTGATGCCTTGACCGGAGAGGCACTCGTCACGCTCGACAAGCACCCGGACATCCGTCGCATGCTGATGCTGATGAAAACCCGTGTCGAGGCCAGTCGTGCAGCGACTTATTACACGGCTAGCCTGCTGGATCGTGTTCACGCCATCAACGATCCTGAAGAAAAGAAACGCAACCTCTACCTCGCCGAATTCCTGATTCCCATCGTCAAGGGCGGCGGCACAGAAATGGGTATCGAAGTCACATCGCTCGGTATCCAGATTCATGGTGGCATGGGCTTCATCGAGGAAACCGGTGCTGCCCAGCACTGGCGTGACTCGCGCATTACCACCATCTATGAAGGCACCACCGGCATTCAGGCCAATGACCTGCTATTCCGCAAACTGATGCGCGACCAGGGAGCTACCGCCAAGGTCGTCTTCGGCGAGGTCTATGCAACTGCCAAGACCCTCGGCGCCTCCGGCAAGCCCGAACTGATCGCCATCGGCCAACGCCTCGGCACTGCGCTGAAGGCATGGACTGCGGCGACCGAATGGCTGGCGGCCAATGCAAAGACCGGTTTGTCCGGTGTGTTGACGGCTGCTGTTCCTTACCTGCATCTCGCAGTCACCGTCTGCGGGGGCTGGTTCATGGGTAAAGCCGCCTTGGCTGCCGCCGGCTATCTTGAACAAGGCGAGGGCGACCAGGCTTTCTACCGTGCAAAGTTAGCGAGCGCGCGTTTCTACGCCGATCAACTCTTGCCGCAGGCTGCAGCCTACGCCGAGACAGTGATGGCTGGCGATACCGCGCTGATGGGGGTTGGTGACGAAATTTTTTGATCCGGAAGTGTGTGTCGGACAACTGTTCCGAGACACTTCTAAGGAGAAGGGCTCAAAAGAAAGGCGCCTTGCGGCGCCTTTCTGACTTTACTTGGCAATTGGGTTATCTAGGAACAGGTGTAACAGCCGGTACCTTGTTGACCAGGAAGATCGCAGCCTGAGTTTGCGTTCCATAATTAGTGGTCTTTGTTACGTCAGAAACACCGCCAATTGATCCTGCTTGCTGGCCGTAGAAAGTGCCATTAACCGTGCCAGTCATGTTGCTCGTGTTAACAACGGCGCCAGAGATATTTGCTCCACTAACATTTCCTGCTGCGCTGAAATTGAAGTTCCCATTTTGACTCCAGTTTCCGCTCCATGTTCCTGGTGCAAACTTGACAGTAATATCAACTTTGCCTTGTTGGCTTCCATCAAAGCTGCCACCGACATAGTTTGCGGTGACATTACCAGCGCGCTGAGAGTCCAGATAGGACTGGGGTGTTGCGATGCCGGCAACGTAATAACCAGTCGTCGTTTTTGTGGTGGTCGTTGTGATGGCCGATTCACCTGTTCCGCTGGTGTAGCTTTCCACCGATTGACGTTCGAATTGACCAATGGCAACGTCTGGATCAGCTTTCAGTGTCACATATACATCGCGCCAACCGATAATTTTGCCTTTCCAGTAGATGGGTTCTTCACCAACTTTATACAGAGTACCGGTAATGGCCTTATCAAAATGACGGTCACCATCGTAAGTGGCAAACATTAAAGCTGCCTCATATCCCCAGTTAGGTCCGTGAGACACACCATCAATCAACGAAGTACCTTCACCTTGATCATGGAAGTGGTTCAGATATTCATAGAATCTCACTGCTTGCGGAGAGCCGGAGTTGGCGAAGTTCGGTGCTTCGGCCCCATTCAGCGGTTCAAGACCCCAAGATGCTGTTCCACTGGTTCCGTACCAAGATGATGATATAGGCAGACTGTCTGGTGTCAGCATCAGCGTGAATAAAGCGGGTGAATATTTCTTGAAGTTGTATCCGTCACCTTCGTAACTCAAGGACCGATAATCCCATCCTCCACTCTGTCTGACATGCGTGGAGTCCTTGAAAATCGCATATCCACACCATGCCCCTGCAGCACAGCCTTTGGTTTCAGGAGTTGGAGTGGGAGTTGGAATTACGATGATGTCCGGATTATTGCGATATTGATCGCCACCGGACATTCCCGGCATTGCTACGGGCGCTGGAGCGCCAGCTGCCGGTTCTACGAAATCTTCCCACGGACCCCATTGACCAACGGAGTCTTGAGCGATGACTACCTTGCCGTAGGATTTAACATTGTTCCAACCACTTTCGTGGTATTCCCACGTGTCTTTTGCAAACACAGTACCGCTTAAAAAGAGGGTGGCGATACAAGCTGCAATAATTGTACGCTTGGTTTTCATGATGTCCCTCACTGCTTGACTGATAAGAATTACTTAATTTCACTGTAGTACCCGACCGTATTAATGCAAGTCGGGGTTTTTACAGTTTTGTCAACGCATATTTTGGACCAGAAAAAAATACCCCTATTAATCATGATGTTGTGATTTTGAATGGATTTTTGTGTAAGAAATCCTGACGTTTCTTTGCGATGATCGATTCCAATAAATTCAGAACGAAAAAAAGGCGCCGATTGGCGCCTTTTTTGGAGTTGGTATTTCTAGATCAGAACGAGCGACCGATCGAAACGCCAGCGATTTGACGGCTGTAAGTGTAGATGCTGACATTGGAGTTGTTCTCCGTTTTCTGCCAGCTGCCAGACAGACGCCAATCCTTGGCGAAGCCTTCCTTGAAGTTGTGGCCGAAACCGACTTCGTAGCGTTTTTCGTATTCGTCGCGGGCGAGGGCAAATACCGGCTCAACACCATCAAACTTGGTGTCTTTGTAGCTGTAGCGACCATAAACATTACCGTTTTGCCAGGCAACTACATTGGCGCCAACGAAGGCTTCCCAGCCGTCATTGCTGTAACGGCTGGCTGAGGCATCTTCCATGAAGACGTGCAGGCCGCCTTGAAGCGCCAGCTTGCCTTGCAGGAACAGGTGGCCATAGGAAACGCCGGTAGAGTAGTAGTTGCTGTCGCGGCCGACGTCGATATCGCGATCAAAAGCCTTGTTCAGCACCAAAGCGTCCCAGGTCAACTCGCCATTCTTGAATTGCAAGGTAACCGTCGGAGAAAGCGAGGTGTAGACCCCAAGGAAATTGCCGCCAAGCCACAGGCCATCAACCTGCAGGTTGAGTTTGGCGCGCCACTTGTCCGGAGCAATAAGGACAGGACCGGTCGATAGGCTGAGTGCGGTCAGATTGAATTCAGTCACGCTGAAGTAGTTCTTCTGATAAAGACCAGCGCTGGTTTGCCAGAGGAAGCGGGTTGCTGTTTCACCGAGTCGCACAACGCTCGGAGAGTTGTAGGTATGAGTAGCGCCAGCCTGAATAACGGAAGCCCAATCGTGCTTGGGAACAGAACTCGGGGCGAGAACCAGCCCACCGGGAAGAATGGCGCCGCCGGGACCTACGTTGACGTTGGAGTCGTATTGAGCGCCGAGAGAGATGGAGCCTTCAAACGTATGCGGCTTGGCGACCAGTGCAACTTGGTCACGCTTGATCTGGGCAAGGAAGGCCAGCACGGCGAGACGAACGTTTTCCGGGGTCTTCGGGTCGTCAAGAACCTTTTGCGCCTGCTGGTTGGCTTGGTCGTAGTTCAGTGCACGATAGTAGGCGACGGCCAGTTCAAGGCGGGCGCGATTGAGTGCAGGGTTGTTGCTCAGAACTGTTTCGAGGGCTTCGATGGAGCTGAATACTTGCCCTTGCTCGCGCAGGAAAATGCCTTCCTTGAATAGCTTGTCGGTATCCACTGCTTCTTGGGCGGTTGCGGAAGAAAGGCCGGCAAGGGCCAGCATCACTGACAGGCAGGTCAGTTTCAGGGAGCCAGTGGTTTCTGCTTTGGGAGCATTCATGTATCGTACCTCTGTCGGATATTGCGGATATGTAACCAAATGTTAATCGCCCCGATTGTAGCGGCTGCGCTTAGCTATGTCATGAACAGGGTTATTGCCGAAGAATTGAATTATTGATCTGTCGTGTTTCTGCAACTGTAAGATATTCCGACATGCTTGAAATATTTGATCTTTTGGTTAAATTTGTCGTAATTCTGTGCCTGGTCGGTCATTACTGAGGCGGTTTTGTGCGTTTCCGCAAGAACTCATGGTTTGGAGTCCTGATGATTTTGCTTGGGGTTGGCTTCCCCTCGGCAGCGGTGTTTGCGCAGAATCAGGCAACAGAAGGGAAACTGTTTGGTACACGCGAGGAGCGCAAGGAAGGCTTTGCGATTTTCCCGCAGTGGGTTTCCGTAATGCGACGTCATGCTGAAGATCGTCCGACGCCGGAAAATTGTCCGGCCAACTTGTGCAAGGTCTCTGATTGGCTGCAATTGATCGCCTCTCTGCGCGGACGTTCTGCCCGGGATCAATTGGTCGCAGTCAACGACTTTGCGAATCGCTTCCGCTACGTTCAGGATCAGGACAATTACGGGCGTTCCGATTACTGGGCCATTCCTCGAGAGTTCCTGACTTTCGGCGGGGATTGTGAAGACTTTGCCATTATCAAGTATTTCTCACTGCGACAACTTGGGATACCGGCAGAATCAATGCGGATCGTTGTTGTGCAGGATGCCAACTTGCGCATTCCCCATGCCATCTTGGCGGTTTATACCCGTGACGATATTCTGATTCTGGATAATCAGATTCCGGAGATTATTTCGCACCGAAAGGTAGCGCATTATGTGCCTGTATTTTCTCTAAATGAGCGCAATTGGTGGATGCATTTACCATGATTGCCAATTTATTCCTGTCATATATTTGTAGTTGTGTCACAAATTGTCGGCGTTCGTCTTGTGCACCTGCCTTGGCAAGTTTTTGTGTTTCGCCGGGCGAGAGTAAATATGTTGTTCCTGGGGCTGAAATATTATGAAAATCACCAATTTGCGTACTAATCGGGGGCCGGCAATCCTTGGCTTGATCATCCTGCTGGCCGGGGGAATCTGGTCGGTCGTTCACTACGCGGCAAGTGAAAAAGAGCGTGACCTTCGCGCTTGGGAGACCTTGCTTGGCGTGGTCGCAGAGAGTCGTGCACAGAGTGTCAACCAGTGGATTGATGCTCAATATTCGGTGGTCAGGGAGTTGACCGAGAACGCCTCGCTCCGTTTCTATCTGTCGCAGACGGCTGCAGGGGAAACCGGCGATTCACAGGAAACTCAGGCAGCGCAGACCGGCTATTTGCGTAATCTACTTGAAACGACCGCCGAGCGAAGCGGATTTTCATCGCCCTCCAGGCAAGCAAAGGTTCAGGCCAATATTGCGTCAGCCTCCGATTCCGGCCTTGTCATCATCGACAAAGCCGGCAAGGTGCTTGTCGAAACCTCGGGCTTTCAAAGCGACGAAACCCTGAAG